>MPMD02036460.1_pt1 | contig 125103 bp, 98 predicted proteins | sample 1617291 | NCBI WGS metagenome assembly MPMD02 (sample SAMN05944810, study PRJNA350692) | marine metagenome | biome: marine; feature: ODZ; material: water; isolation source: 120 m water sample filtered on 30 um supor filter | place: Pacific Ocean | collected 2012-04-09 | depth 120m m | reverse complement strand
CGGGCGTTTCGTTTGTCCGGCTTGTTTCGGGCGTTTCGTTTGTCCGGCTTGTTTCGGGCGTTTCGTTTGTCCGGCTTGTTTCGGGCGTTTCGTCTGTCCCGCTTGTTTCGGCCGTTTCGTCTGTCCCGCTTGTTTCGGCCGTTTCGAGTGTTTCGGACTCTTCGCCGATCACACAGGTTTCGATTTCGACTCGACCGCCGGATTTCGGTAGGGCTTCGAGGGCGTTGCTCGCGAGGTTCATCAGCACCTGGCGGATCTGGGTCGGGTCGGCCCGGATCCAGGCCTTTTCCCCGATATGCCGGATGCGCAGGTCGGCTCCGCCGACGAGACCGGTGCGCAGCAGCGGCGCCATCTCCTGGGTCAGCGTGCCGATCTCGATCACGCTGGGTGCAATCGCCGTCTTCCCGGCGTAGGCGAGAAGCTGCGACGTCAGGTCGGCTGCCTGTACGCTCGCGTCCTCGATGTCGCGAAGGTAGTGGTGCAGGGCGCTATCCGATGGCGCGTCTTCGAGCGCAAGCTCGATGTTGCCGAGGATCCCGGTCAATAGGTTGTTGAAGTCGTGGGCGATGCCGCCGGCCAGGACCCCGATGCTTTCGAGCTTCTGTGCCTGCTGAATCTGCGCTTCGAATTCCTTGCGCTCGCTCGCTTCGCGGATTTGCTCGGTGATGTCCGTGACCACCGCGAGAACGTTCTCGGTTTCACCGCTCTCGTCGAGCATCGGCCGCAGCGATATCGCGAAATCGAAGTCGCCATTGGGCAGCCGGACGCGTTCCTCGAGTTCCCGGTTCTGGCAGCTTTCGAAGACTTCTTCCAAGGTGGCCAGGATGCGCTCTCCCGCGGCTCCGGGAAGCAGCTCCACGATTTTCATGCCTTCGACCTGGCCGCGCTGGAGACCGTACGGTGTGGGATTGTGTTTCATCAGGGCTACGACGGACTGGATGGTTCCGGAACGGTCGATCACCACGACGCGGTTCGCCGCCAATGCTGCGAGCAGGGCGTGTAACCGCTGTTCGCTCTTGCGCAGCGCTCGGGTTGCCTGCACGTGTTCCGTGACGTCGTGAATCACGCCGATGATCGACTCGGTGCCGTGCAGCTGCGAGAGGCCGATTTCGAGGCAGACCTTTCCGGTCGGAAAGTCTGGCTCGATCGAGATCGTTTGTGAGCGCCCGGTGCTCAGGACGTTCCGGATGGCCGCCAGGTACACATCCAATTCTTCGGGGGAGAGCAGCGTCGATACCTGAAGGTTCCGTACTTCTTCTTGCGATACGCCATAGGACCAGTGTTCTTCGCGCGGGGCGCTGACGATCTCCTGCACCCCGCCGTCGCTATCGAGGAGCAGCACCGGTGTTTCGTCGAGGGACGACAGCAATGCGTGGAAGCGGTCCGATTCGAACCGGCGCGCGGTTTCGGTGCGCTCCCCACGCAGCCGCACGCGGTCGAATCCGGCGATTGTCTGCAGCGCCGCCGTGGGTACCGCGAGCAACAGCCAGGCGAGGATCGGGTCGGCGCCGGACGGCGAGGCGATTTCCGCCAGCCCGTCGGCCACGCTGACGGCGGCAAGTCCGAGCAGGCCTAGCTGCACGGGTCGCACCGACCAGTGGGGAGGGGCGGTGCGCAGGATCCAGGCCGAAAGGAGCAGCAGCGCCGGCTGGATCCCCAGCATTACGGAGATCTCGAGGGAATCGCTGCCGGCCAGGTGGCCGAGTAACCCGCCGATGCCGACAGCCACGCCTGCGGGGAGCAACCACCTCGGTACCGGCCGTTCCACGTGCTGCAGGCAACCCGCGAGGATCAGGGGCGAGAACAGGGTTCCGAATACGGGCGCCAGGGGCGAGACCCCGGGCATCGTACGCGCGAGCAACGTGAAGCCGCCCGAAGCGGCCAGCGCGGCCCAGCCGAGCGTCCAGTAGCCCGTCGGTGCAAACGGCGCGCGCAACGAGCGAACCCCGCCGATGACCATGGCGCCGGCGAGCAGGGCCGCCAGGACGAGGAGGAGAGCGTCGGTGCCCAAGTCGTTCTCCCTGCCCCGCCGCAGCATGCGACACTGGGGTCTCAATCTTATCATTGCCCGGCCAGAGCCGGGCAGCGGCCGGCCTTTGGTCTCGGGCGGAGAACGGATCCATGGCAGCCAGGTCCACGAAGAAGAAACTGCGGACCCGGGCGAAGCGAAAGAGCGGGCGAAAACCGCGCAAGAAGTCCCCGCGCAAGCCGCATCCCAAGCGCCCGCGCAAGCCGCATCCCAAGCGCCCGCGCAAGCCGCATCCCAAGCGCCCGCGCAAGCCGCATCCCAAGCGCCCGCGCCCTACGGCTTACGCCGGCGAGATCGGGTCCGGTGGGCACGTCCGGTTTGCGGCACCGGCGCGCGGCGCTTCCCTGGCCGGCGATCCCATTGCCGTCACGCTCACCGACGTCTCGATTTTAAAGCTCCTCTCGAAGGACTGGGAAAAGGGTCGGGAGGGTGCGCTCGTGCTCTCCTTCAACGGGCAGGTTTCGACCGTGGCGTGGAAGTTCGAGCCGGGGAAGCCGGTTTCGATCCAGCGCCAGCTCCTCTACGTCGGCCGGCCCGAGGGGCTTGTCGATGTGAATATCGAGCTCGTCGAATCGGACGGCGGCGACCGCAAGGTGCTCGCCGCAATTGGCGAAGCGCTCCGCGCACTTTCGGCCATGGCCTTCGTCCCCGGCTATGGGGCGGTGGCTGCCGCGGGTTTCGGCCTGGGCTCGGCGATCGCAGAATTCGCGCGGGCGGCGATCGATGACGACGTCGAGTTGCGGCTCCGCGGTTCCATCGGCGATCTCGGCCAGCCGGGAGGGAAACGGCTTCCGCTGCGTGTGGGCAGCTACCGGGCGAGCCGCCGGAGCGACGGTGCAGAAGAGGTGGGCATTGGCTTTAGCGCGCACCGCTTCGTGCCGGGTACTGCCGATGCGAACCGGGAGGTTGCGATTCTTCTCGACCGGGTGGCGCTCGAGCTGCCGGATACGGGGGATGACGACGTCCTCATGATCGACACGGTTTTTACCGGAGGTCCCCAGAAGAAGGGAAGCCGGCCCACTTCGGTCGCGTTCTCGCTCAAGCAGGAGCTCGAGAACCGGGGTGAACCCATCGATCGCACCCTGGGCATCTGGGGCGCTGTGCTCTACCGCGGGCCCTGGGGTCGAGGGATCGGCTTCGATCTCTCCGTCGCGGCGATTGCGCGCAAGCCGGCCGACGAGATCCGCCAACTGCTCGACGAGGCCGGCCGGCTTGCGCGGGCCGTTGCGGGCGAATACGCGGAGCAGGTCGATACCGCGGTCAGGGCCGTCGAAACTGCGCGCGCCGTGGTCGCGAAGTTCTCACCCGAAAAACGCTTCGCCGCCAGCTGCAATGGCATGCTCGTGGCGGGAGCGAGTCTCGTCGCCGAGTGGAAGGACGCTGGCTTCGTTGTGATCCGGAACCCGGAAGCATGGAGCGAGGCCGCGATTCCGGTGCAGATCGCGGGCGGCGGCAAGGCGATCTTTCACGTGCGGGTGAAAAACGTCTGAGCCGGATGGCGAACGTCCGGTCCGGGTGAAGAAAGTCTGATCCGGGTGGCGAACGGCCGGCTACTGCCGCGCTGGAAACCGTCGGTCCGCCGGTTTAGCCGCGCTGGGAGGAGAGGTTGCCGCCGTCGACGACGAATTCGGAGGCGGTGATGTAGCTCGCCTCGTCCGAGAGCAGGAAGCGCACGACACGGCCGATTTCCTCCGGCTCCCCGATCCGCCCCAGGAGGATCCGCTTCTCGAAAAAGCCCTCCGGCAGGATGTCGATCGCCGGCTGCGTCATCGGGGTGCGGATCTGTCCGGGCGAGATCGAGTTGATCCGGATGCCGTCGGCGGCGAGTCGGTCGGCGAGCGAGCGCACCAGCGAGAGCACGCCGCCCTTGGCCGCCGTGTAGATCGGGTTCGCGGCGTTTCCGAGCGTCGCGTTGATCGATGCGAAGGCGACGATTGCCGAGCCCGGGTTCGCAGCCAGGTCGGGCAGCAGCTCCTTGGCGAGCAGTGCCAGCGGCCGGAGGTGGATGTTGATTCCGTCGTCCCAGCTCTCCGGGGTGAGCCCGTCGATGGAATCGGTGTCGACGATGCCGGCGGCATGGACCAGCCCGCCGATGCTGGGCAGGTGTGCGCGCGCGCGCTCGGCGCCGGCGCGCAATGCCGCCGGGTCGCGCACGTCGACGGCGATGCCCTCCGCGACGACGCCGTAGCGCTCGTGGAGCGCCTTCGCGGCGCCCGACGCCTTTTCGGCATCGAGGTCCCACAGGGAAACGGCGCGCCCCACGGCGGCCAGCGCCTCGGCGCTGGCGTGTCCGAGGCCGGAGGCGCCGCCGGTCACGATGATTCCGGTGGCCGGCGTGTCGAGGCGGGGTTTCATCGTCGGTGGCCTCGGGGTGGCGTGGAAGGATTGCGCGCATCCATCATAACCGGCCGAGGGTGGGGCTTGCCGGTGTCGGGCCCGGGCCCGGCCTGGGAATGGGAGGGACTCCTTGGTGGAAGAGGGGCCTCCCCGCGGTCGGTGCGGCATGTCCAGAATTCCAGGTCGTAGACCAACGGCATGTGGCGGCCGCGGTGCGCGCCCGCCGGCCGGCAGTCGAACGCCGGCAGCTGGGCGAGCTTCCGGCCGCTGCGCGCGCGATCGAGCACCAAGAATTCGCCGGCGCCCCGCTGTCCGAGCCCACCCGCCAGGCGCGCGAGCGCTTCGTCGTCGTCCACGTGCAGCAGCGCCTTTTCGCCCCACGCGCCGGCGAGCTGTTGGCCGAGGGCCGGGTGGTTCGTCACCACGATTTCCTGCGGTTGGCGGCGCAGGAAGTCCTGGAGCGTCGCGACTTCGAGTTTCTGGCGCGCCAGGATTTCGACTGCACCGGCGCTTGCCACGAGCCCGGCCGCGAACAGCACGGCGGTGGCGGGCAGTGCGACCCGCGGTGCCAGGGCGCGCAGTGCGGCCACGGCCGTTGCGACGAGCGCGGGAAGCGCGGGCAACAGCATGCGCGGACCCCAGAAGCCGCCGGTCTCGAAGGAGGTCAGCGCCACGCGCAAGGGAAGCGCGGCGGCCAGGAAGAGCAGGCCCGCCCCGACCCCGACGCGAAGTGTCGCGTGTTTCGCTTCCCGGAATAGATGCGCCGCGCCGAGCCCCGCGAGCGCGAGCCAGGGCAGGTGTGCCAGCAGCCCGTTGTACCGCGTCAATGCGATGAGCGGCACGCGCGCCGTGGAGATCTGTGCGGTGGCGAGCAGGCATACCGCCGCTCCCACGGCCGTCGCCGCGGCGGCTACCCAGCCCTCGACGCGGCCTCCGCGGCGCGCTGCCCAGATGCCGGTGCCCACGCTGCCGAGCAGGGCGAGCGCCAGCCAGGCTCCTTCCGCCGGGTCCGCGCCGTACGCCGTGAGCAGAGCGGTCGCGCGGCGCGCGAGTTCGAGCGGTGCGGCGGCCGCGGTGGCGCCGGTGACGCCGACGTTTTCCGCCACGTGCACCCCGAGCGGGTCGCCGTAGGCGAGGGTGTTGAACCCGAGCCAGGCCCCCAGGACGGGGAGCGCGCCCGCTCCGAACCACACTGCCGGAGCCGCGCGCCGGAAGTGGGCGGTGAGTGCGACGGCGAGTGCGATGCCCATGAGCACCAGCTCGGCGCGAAAGGCGCAGGCCAGCGCCGCGAGGCTCCCAGCCGCGGCGGCCCGGGCAGCAGACGGCCGCCCCAGCAGCACCACGGCGGCGAGCGCCAGGGCGACGGTCAGGCTGTGTTCCCACACGACCGTGCCGTAGAAGAAGAGCGGAGAGGCGAGCCCGAGCGCGAGCCCACCCAGCGCGGCCCAGCGCGGGCCGAAGACCGGCGCCGTCCACAGCACGAAGAGTGCGACGCACGCCGCGACGCCCAGGGCGGCGGGAACACGGAGCCCGGCCGGGCCGAACAGCGCCAGAAACGGGGCCGCGAGCGCGGAATAGAGCGGCGGGTACTGGGAGACGAAGCCCGCGTCGCCGGGGAGTGCGAACGGCGGTGGAATCGGAAACGCCTCGCCGGCCGGGTCCCAGGCGGCGGCGGGATGCTCCAGCGTGAGCGTGCTGAAGCCCGTTTCGAGCAGCCGTTCCGAGAGGATTGCCTTGTTGCCGCAGTCGGCGATCCAGTAGGCGTCGCGCGGGGTGGCGTAGACGACGGCGAGACAGGCCGCGAATACGAGCGCGCCGCTGCCGACTGCCGTGAGGCGAGATCCCCCGTCGCGCATCCTCGCGCAGTATCGCGCACCCGGGCAGCCGGCGCGGCCCGGGTGTTTTCAGCGGCCTTCGAGCCGGCCCATGGCGGCGTCCTTCAGCAGGCCTGCACCCAATGCGATGACGATCAACGCCAGCGGGAGACCGATCAGGATCGATGCAGCCTGCAGTGCCGGAACGCCCCCGACCCAGATCAGCGCGACCGTGACGGCCGCCAGCGCAGCGCCCCAGAAGGTCTTTGCGGCCGGAGATTCCGCGACATCGAGCAGGTGGCAGATCACGAGCGTCGCCGAGTCGAGGGAGGTGATGAGCCAGGTGAAGAGCAGGAAGGCCGCCAGCGCGACGAGCGCGGTCGACACGGGAGGCGGCGCCAGGTTTTCGATCACGGTGGTGATTCCGAGGGCGTAGTCCCGGTTTACCGCCGTGCTCACTGCGCCGGGGTTTGCGATCTCCTGCGCGAGCGCGGTTCCGCCGACGATCGCCATCCACAACACGATGACGAGTGTCGGCACGAGCATCACGGCGAGGGTGAACTCGCGGACGGTGCGTCCCTTCGAGATGCGCGCGATGAACAGGCTCACGAAGGGCGTCCACGCGAGCCACCAGCCCCAGTAGAAGACGGTCCAGTCGGCTTGCCACGCCTGTTCCTCCGGAGTTTCGGAGAGCCACAGGCCCGTCGGCAGGAACGAAACGGTGTAATCGACGAGGGTGGTAAAGACGAGTTGCACGAGTTCCGCCGCCGGCCCGAGCGCGAGGAAGGCGAGCAGGAGCACACCGCTGAGCCACACGTTGAGCTCGCTCAGACGGCGGATGCCGCGGGAGATGCCCGACACGGCCGACGCGACGCCGAGCGCACAGACCCCGAATACGATCGCGGTCTGGTAGCTCAGGTTGATTTCGATGCCGAAGAGCGACTGGAGCGTCGCGTTCATGCCCGCCGCCGAGAGCCCGATCGAGGTGGCGACCCCGCAGACCGTGCCGAGCAGCGCCATGAGGTCGATGGCGCGTCCCGGCCAGCGGTCGATCCAGCGCGGACCCACCACGGGGATGAGTGCCGAGCGGAACGTGAGAGGGCGGCCGTAGCGGTAGCTGTAGACGCCGATGCCGAGGGCGGCGACGACGTAGAAGGCCCAGCCGTGGAGACCCCAGTGCATTACGGTAATCCGCAGCGCGACGGTCGCCGCGGCTTTGGATCCGGGCGCGATGCCGGCGTCGCCGAGCATCGGATTGCCCTGGTGGTGGAGGATCGGCTCGGCCGTGGCCCAGTAGAGCAGGCCCGAAGCCAGGCCCGCCGAGAAGAGCATGGCGAACCACGCGACGTAACCGAACTCGGGTTTCGTGGCCGGGTCGCCCAGCTTGACGTTCGCCTTCGGGTACAGGCCGAGCGCTATCACGAGGAGCAGGCACGCGTTTGCCGAGAGCACGAAGAGCCAGTCGAAGAAGTGGACGACCTGGTCCTTGGCACCGATCAGCGCCGTGCCGGTCGTCTCGATCGACCACGCCGCACCGATCACGAAGCTGCCGAGCAGCAGGGCCGAGAGCACCGAAAAGGTGTTGGGGAGACCGATGCCAGCGAGGGCCTTCGCGCCAAGCGAAGGCCCCGGGTTCGCCATCGGCGAAGCCTAGCCCTTTGCCCCCGGTGAAGCCGGGTGTCGCCGGACCGGCCGGGAGACACGTGCGGTCGGGATCCACCGCCGCGTCGGGCCGCGAATGCCTCGGGCAGGCGGGTCTCTCGACGGGGTAGGGGCGGGTCTCGCGACGGGATCGGGTGCCTTCTGTCACCGGTACCTGACGCCTGGTCACTTCGCTCGCTGGCCGCGGCCCTCGGGGCGCGGAGTTGGCCGGCCTTTGCGCCGCGGTCGTGGACGCAGGGGCGGTTTCTCAGACGTTGCAGGTCTCCGTCCGGGTTCCTCGTGTTCCCGGTCCAAGTTTCGTCCCAGGCACGCTAGGCTGTCCGGCTGCCGAAGCCGGAGGTCGAATGCAGGGTCGTTACGAGCAAGCGACGGCGGTGAATTGCCGCGGGAGCGGAGTCTTCGAGCCGAACGGGCCGGCGCACAGCCAGCGCGTTCGCGCGGTCGTCGCTGCGCTCGCTGTCGTCGCCGCGTGTGCCAGCTGCGGCAGCTCGGAATCGGAGGCGCCCAAGCCGCCGTTGGTCTACGTCGCGGAAGCCGTCGAGAAGAACCTGCCCCTCTTCGCGGAGTGGGTGGGCTCCACCGAGGGTTATAACAACGCGGAGATCCGGCCCCAGGTAAAGGGGTACCTCCGGAGTCGGGAGTACGAGCAGGGGACTGTCGTCGAGGAAGGGCAGCTTCTCTTCCAGATCGATCCGCGCGAGTTCCAGGCGGAACTCGACAGCGCTCTCGGGCAACTCGGAGAAGCCAAAGCGAACCTGGGCAAGAGCAGCAGCCACGTGAAGCGCTACCGGCCCCTGGCGGTCCAGGGTGCGGTGAGTCAACAAGAACTCGACGATGCAGTCCAGGCGATGCTCCGCGACGAGGCCGCGGTGGTCAGCGCAAAGGCGCGCGTCGAACGGGCGAAGCTCAACCTGAGCTGGACGAAGATCCAGTCGCCGATCAAGGGAGTCTCGGGAATCGCGGTCGCCCAGATCGGCGACCTCGTCGCCTCGCAGACGCTGCTCACGACGGTTTCGCAGCTCGATCCGATCAAGGTGCAGTTCCCGATCTCTGAGAAACAGTACATGGATCTGGTGAAGTACAACCAGGGTGCGTCGAGCGGCAAGATCGGAAAAGCCGGGAAGGTCCTGGAACTCTTCCTCACCGGTGACGTTGCGTGGAAGTACCGGGGCACGCCGTACGTCCTCGGGCGGGAGGTCGACCCGTTGACCGGGACCATCCTCGTGGAGGGTCGTTTCCAGAACCCGAACAACGTCCTGCGTCCCGGCCAGTTTGCACGGGTCCGCGCGGATCTCGGTGTCGAACAGAACGCCGTGGTGATCCCGCAGAGCGCGGTCGACGACGTGCAGGGTACCTACAACGTCTACGTGGTGAAGACCGACGACACGGTCGAGGTGCGTGCGGTCGAGGTGGGCGCGACCCACGGCTCGGATTGGGTCGTCAAGAAGGGCATCAAAGCCGGCGAACGGGTCGTGGTCCAGGGGTTCCAGAAGCTCCGCTCCGGGATGAAGGTGGACCCGAAAAAGAAGTCCCAAGAGGCCACGGACGCAAAATCCAAGACTGAACCGGACCCGAAGAAATCGTCCTCCGACGCGCGGGCGAGCTGAGCACTGCCAAAGGCGATGCCACATGTCCCGCTTCTTCATCGGCCGGCCCATTGTTGCCATGGTGATCGCCATCGTCATGGTGATCCTCGGGCTCGTGGCGATGCTCGACCTGCCGATCTCGCAGTTTCCGAACATCGCACCGCCGGAGATCAACATCAGCACCACCTACGTGGGAGCCGATGCGGTGACGGTGATGGAATCGGTGGCGACGCCCATCGAGCAGGCGATCAGCGGCGTCGAGGACATGATCTACATGTACTCGACCAACGCGAACAACGGTCAGATGACGCTGCGCGTGGATTTCGAGCCGGGCACCGATCCCAACACCGACCAGATCCTCACGCAGATGCGCTACTCGCAATCCGAGGCCCAGCTGCCCATCGACGTGCGCAACTTCGGTGTCACCATCGAGCAGGCCTCGTCGAGTCCGCTGGCGCTCTTCTCGGTCTACTCGCCCGGGGGCACCTACGACGCGCTCTTCCTGGCCAACTACGTCACCATCAACGCGCTAGACCCGATGAGCCGCGTCAATGGGATCGGCCAGGTCCAGGTTTTTGGGGCCGGCGAGTATGCCATGCGTCTCTGGGTCGATCCCGACACGCTCGCCAAGCTCCAGATCACGGTTCCCGAGATCGTCGAGGCCATCGAGACCCAGAACACGGTGAATCCGGCGGGACAGCTCGGGGCCGAGCCCGTGCCTCCGGGACAGCAATTCACCTACACGGTTCGTGCCCAGGGGCGGCTCAAGTCGGTCGAAGAATTCGAGAACATCGTCGTGCGCGCCACGCCGGACGGCTCCTTCGTGCGTGTGAAGGATGTCGCCCGGGTCGAACTCGGGGCCCAGACCTACAACCTGATCGGCCGCTTCAACGGCAAGCCCGCGGCGATCCTCGCCATCTACCAGCAGCCCGGTTCCAACGCCATCGCCACCATGAATGCCGCCACGGCGTTGATGGACGACCTGCAGACGCGTTTTCCCGACGATCTCGACTACAGCGTCTCACTCGATACCACGCTGGCCGTCCGCGCTGGCGTGGAGGAGATCGTCATTACGCTCTTCGAGGCGCTCGGTCTCGTCATTCTCGTGGTGTTCATCTTCCTCCAGGGTTTCCGGGCCACGCTGATCCCGCTGCTGGCGGTGCCGGTTTCGCTGGTGGGCACGTTCATGCTCTTTCCGGTGCTCGGGTTTTCCATCAACACCTTGTCGCTCTTCGGGCTCGTGCTGGCCATCGGGATCGTGGTCGACGACGCCATCGTCGTGGTGGAGGCGGTCGAACTCAACATCGAAAACGGGATGTCCTCGACGGATGCCGCCCTGAAGGCGATGGAGGCCGTCACCTCACCCATCGTTGCCACGACCCTTATTCTGGTGGCGGTCTTCCTGCCCACGGCCTTCATTCCGGGCATCACCGGAAGCCTCTACCAACAATTCGCGGTGACGATCGCGGTCTCGGTGGTGATCTCCTCGATCAACGCGCTGACGCTGAGCCCGGCGCTCTCGGCGCTCCTCCTGCGCCCGCGCACCGAGATGCGAGGGCCGCTGGGGCGATTCTTCGGCGGTTTCAATCGGGTGTTCGACCGCGTTACCCACCGCTACGTCGGCATGACGCATTTTTTCATCCGGAGGCTTTTGGTGGCGGTGGGTGTGTTGGGGGGAGTCGTCGTGTTGATCGTCGGCGTGGCGGGACGGATCCCGTCGAGCTTCCTTCCCCAGGAAGACCAGGGCTACCTGCTGCTCAATGCGCAGCTCCCGGCGGCCGCTTCGCTCCAGCGCGCCGACGAATACTGCCAGGAGGTCGAGAAGCTTCTGGAGGAGACCGAAGGGGTTGCGGGGTACAACACCATCGTCGGCTTCAGCCTGATCTCGAACGTCCAGTCGACCTACCTCGGTTTCTTCTTCATCGCTCTCGACCCGTGGGATGAGCGCGATCCCAAGGGACTCACCGCCTCGGTGATGATGCAGAAGCTGAACCAGAAGCTCGAAGAGGTCCCCGGCGCCATTTCCTTCAGCTTCCCGCCGCCGGCGATCCCGGGTGTGGGTTCCTCGGGCGGGATCACCTTCATGCTGGAGGATCGCACCGGGCAGGGCGTCGAGTATCTCGCGGAGCAGACCAAAAAATTCATCGAGGCGGCCCAGGCGCGGCCGGAGCTCGGCATGGTCCGAACGACCTTCCAGCCCGACGTTCCGCAGATCCTGGCGAACGTCAATCGGGAAAAGACGATGAAGCAGGGCGTGGAGCTTTCGAGCGTCTACCAGGTCCTGCAGGCCTACAACGGCGGCCTCTTCATCAACTACTTCAATCGGTTCGGACGCGTGTGGCAGGTCTACATCGAAGCCGAAGGGGCCTTCCGAACGGATTCCGAGAAACTCGGCCAGTTCTACGTACGCAACAACAACGGCGGTATGGTGCCTCTCTCGACGCTCGTCGACACCGAGCGCATCTACGGTCCTGAATTCACGCTCCGTTTCAACCAATACGGTGCCGCGCAGCTCATGGTGGGACCCGCTCCCGGCTACAGCGGCGGTCAGGCCATGGCGGCCCTCGAGGAAGTATTTGCCGAAACCATGCCCGAGGGCATGGGGTACGACTACATGGGCATGGCCTTCCAGGCGAAGAAGGCGGCCATGGGGATCTCGCCCACGGTGATCTTTGCCTTTTCGCTGCTGATGGTCTTCCTGATCCTGGCCGCCCAGTACGAGAGCTGGGGGCTTCCCATGAGCGTGCTGCTCACAACCCCCGTGGCGGTGCTGGGTGCCTTCGTCGGGGTCTGGGCGCGTTCCTTCGATAACGATCTCTACTTCCAGATCGGCCTGGTGATGCTGATCGGACTCTCGGCGAAAAACGCCATCCTGATCGTGGAGTACGCCCGCTCCCGGCTGGCCGAGGGCGAGTCGATCGTGCAGGCGGCTCTCGATGCGGCGCGCATCCGGCTGCGGCCGATCTTGATGACGGCCTTCGCCTTCATTCTCGGCGTGGTTCCGCTCGTCATCGCCACCGGTTCCGGTGCGATTTCCCGGCGCATCCTGGGGACCGCGGTGATGGGTGGCATGCTCGCCTCCACGTGCATCGCGATCTTCCTGGTTCCCGCGACGTTTGCCCTCGTCGAGAAGCTTACGCACCGCGGCGATCCGGCCGCGCAAGACCCGCCGGCCGCGCCAGGGGACGGCGCATGACGACGCGTGGTCTCATCGCCTGTGTGCTCGGTCTGCTGCTGAGTGGGTGCGCGATCGGTCCGAACTTCGAACGGCCGGTGGTGGATACGCCCGCCCAGTACCGCGGCGCGTCGCCGCCGGCGGCTTCCATGTCGCCGGATGAGGCCGAAGCGTCCGACGAAGCGGAGCAGCCCGTGGAGCCCGCGGGTGCGGGTGAAGCGGAGCAGCCCGTGGAGCCACCGGATCCCGCAGAGCCCGCCGGCTCCGGTCTCGCTGTCGATCCCCAGTTGGCGGAGTCGATGGCGGACCTGCCCTGGTGGGAAGTCTTCGAAGATTCCGTGCTCCAGGATCTCTTGAAGACCAGCCTCGAGCAGAACTACGACATCAAGATCGCAGTGGCGAGAACCGAGCAGGCCCGGAACCAGGTTATTGCGACCCGGTCGGCATTTTTTCCACAAGTCGATTACCAGGGTTCCGCGCGCCGTTCTCACTATCCGATCAACCTGCTCGGCGATTCGCAGCAGAAGTTCACGTCCTTCCTGGGGTGGCTCAGCGTCGCCTGGGAAATCGATATCTGGGGCCGGATCCGGCGCGCCAACGAGGCGGCGAAAGCGGAACTTCTCGCGTCCGAAGACAACCAGCGCGCTGTCCTGCTCTCGCTCGTATCACAGGTTGCTTCGCACTACCTGCAACTCCTGGAACTCGACGCCAAACTCCAGATCGCAGAGGAGGCGGTCGCCGCTTTTCAGGACACGTACGATCTCTTCGATCGCAAGTACAAGGGAGGTGTGGCGTCGAAACTCGAGGTCACGCGAGCGGCGGCCGCAGAAGCCCAGGCGAGTGCATCGGTGCCAAACCTCAAGATTCAGATCGAAGCGATGGAAAACCATCTCTCCCTGCTCCTCGGCCGGCCGCCGGGCCCGATCCCGCGCGGCGCGCCCCTGGCCGAGCAGCGGCTTCCAGAGATCCCGCCGGGCCTCCCGTCGGAACTCCTGGAACGGCGGCCCGATATTCTTCAGGCCGAACAGGCAGTGGTCGCCACGAATGCCGCGGTCGGTGTGGCCATGGGGAACTTTCTGCCGCGGGTTGGCCTCACCTCAATGTGGGGTGCGTCGAGCGACAAGCTGAGCGAACTCGCCAACGGCTCGGCGAGCCTCTGGAACTTGGCGGGGGAATTCGGGGGTCCGCTGTTCCGGGGCGGGATGCTCTACGCCGAGTACAAGGCCAGGGTGGCGCAGTGGGAGGAAGCCAAGGCGTCCTACGAACAGACGGCGCTGGCGGCCTTCGGAGAGGTTTCGGATGCGCTCGTGGCGAGGCGGCTGTTGCGGGACCAGCGCATTGCCAGAGAGCGGCAGTCACAACAACTCGCCGAATCCGTGCGGCTTTCGCTGCTCCGTTACAACCAGGGCCTCGCGAGCTATTTCGAGGTTCTCCAGGCCCAACAGGAGTTCTTTCCGGCGCTCATCGACCTGGCAGAGACTCGAACGGAGGAGCTGCAGGCGGTGATCTCGCTCTACAAGAGTCTGGGAGGCGGCTGGAAGCTCGGAACCACCTGGCTCCCAGGGCCGTGACGCCTGGCGGGAAGAGAATCGGGATTGCGGCGTCCCGGGGTTACTTCTCGACTCCATAGTAATCGAGATACCACTCGACAAACCGCCTGACGCCTGTTTCGATCCGCGTGGAGGGTCGATAGCCCATGTCGGCTTCCAGGTCGCCCACGTCGGCGTGGGTGTCGGGTACGTCCCCGGGCTGTATGGGCAACAGGTTCTTCTGCGCCTTGCGTCCGAGGCACTCTTCCAGGACCTCGATGTAGCGCATCAGGTCCACGGGTTGACTGTTGCCGATGTTGTACAGGCGGTAGGGTGCGCTGCTGCTCGCCGGATCCGGGTTCTCGGGATCCCAGTTCGGGTCGGGTGCTGCGATTCGGTCGAGCGTTCGGACGACGCCTTCGACGATATCGTCGATGTAGGTGAAATCTCTTCGGTGATTTCCGTAATTGAAGACATCGATCGGCTTGCCCGCGAGAATGTTTCGCGTGAATCGAAACAGCACCATGTCGGGCCTTCCAAACGGGCCGTAGACGGTGAAGAACCTCAGGCCGGTTACCGGAATCTCGTAGAGGCTGGAATACGCATGAGCCATCGATTCGCTGGCTTTCTTGGTAGCGGCGTACAGCGAAAGCGGGTGATCAGCTCCCCGGTGCACGGAATACGGCATGTTGCGATTCGCCCCGTAGACCGAGCTGCTGGATGCATACACCAGGTGCTCCACCGGGTTCTTGCGGCAACCCTCCAGGATATTCAGGGTTCCCGTGAGGTTGCTTTCGGAATAGGCGTGCGGATTTTCACGTGAGTACTGGACGCCCGCCTGGGCACCCAGGTGGACCACCCGCTGGAACTTCTCGGCATCGAATAGCGCCTCGATGGATCCCCGGTCGGCCAGGTCCATCTTCACGAACCGGAATGCTTCCGCTGGTTTCAGCGTCTCGAGCCGAGCTTTTTTCAGGCTGACGTCATAGTAGTCGTTGAGATTGTCGAGTCCGACGATCTCGTCTCCGCGATCGATCAGTTTTCTGCAAGTGAAGCAGCCAATGAAGCCGGCTGCGCCTGTGACCAGAATCTTCATGATGGCTGGAGCAGTGCTTTCAACGTCCTGGAGTCCCGTTGGGTTGATCGCCCGGAGAGGTACGCCTGCGAAGGCTAGCCGATCTCTTTCGGCTCAGTGAGTGAGCTGCATCTGCAGCAACACCAGTCCGAGGAAACCGGCGAAGAAGAGCCAGTTGGCCAGTGGATGTTCAGTGACCTTATGGGCTTCGCGCATCAACTCTTCGATGACAAGGTAGAGACAGATGGATGCAGCAAAGCCCATCAGTCCGGCCTCTAGCCCCAAAGACATGGAGGAGAGCAGCGACTGCCCAGCGGCAGCCGCTGGGACCACCGGAGCTGCGAGGATGGCTGCGGTCCATATCGACCGGGACGGTTTCTGCTCTCCCCGGGCGCCGACCACGAGCCCCACCGCGATGAACTCCATGGTGAACGCGAGCACGAACAGGCCCCCGGTGTCGGTTCCGATCGCAAAGGCGATTCCGATCAGCAAGCCATCGATCGCGATGTCGAGCCCCACGGCAATCAGCATTCCCGCGCTGCTGGCCCCGCCCGTCAGCCGTCCCGCGACGACCTTGGCCGAAAGCATCAGCACGAAGCCGGCCACGAAGCCCAGGCCGAGCTCCATTCCCCGGCCGGTCTGCATGGCCTTCGGGACGAGCTCCGCCGCGACTACAGCGCAAATCATCCCAGCGGCCAGGTGCTGCATGGCGCTGTGCGTGGCGGGGCTCGGGAGAAGGCGTCCCGCGATCGCTGCGGTGGCCACCATCACGATGGCCGCGAACCCTGCGCCCGCTATTGCGTTTTCGAAGAACACGAAGCTTCTCCCGTGCCGAGGGGAGGCGATTCCCCCGCTCGCCCTGTCCGCGCAACCGGCCCCAGGGAGTCGAAGACCATGGTACCGCCTTCGTGTCGCCCGCGATCCAGCCGGCTAGGCTCTGCCGGCTGCATTACCGGGATGGCGTGGTGGCCTGAGCTGCGCCGGCTTTCACCCGGGAGGAAGCGATGTCGCAAGTTGCCCTCATTCTGAACGGTCTGATCATGACGATGATCGGCATTCGGGGTCTTGTCGCGCCCGGGGCCTTTCTGGGGGATTACGGGGTCGAGCTCACTTCGGTGACGGCGATCGCGGAAGCCCGCTCGATTCACGGCGGGGCCTTTGCGGCCCTCGCCATCCTGATGTGGCTGGGCCTTCTGCGGTCGAGCTTTCGGATCACGGCGCTGCGGGCCGCGGCGTTCGTGATGCTGGGGCTTGCCTTTGGCCGTCTGGTCGGTGTCGCAGTCGACGGGGCGACGGATTCCGCAACGCTCGTCGCAACGATTGGGGAGACAGTGCTGGGCGGCCTGGCGCTCATCGCGCTCGTGCGCGGCGACGGGACGTCTTCAACCCGCGCGTGAACGTCCGTTGGTGTCAGGAGCGCTGGCTTGCCGTTAGTACCAGGGCTCGTACCACGGGCCCCAACCTTCCCAGTCGAAGCCCATCGTCTCCATGCTCAGGGCGGCTTCCATTTGCTGGTTGGCAATCTGCTGCTTGACGACCAGGCGCTGGTAGCGCTGATAGGCCTTCTCGGTGCCGACGTAGATGCATTTGCACCCGAGGTCGTCGGCGTAGACGAAGCGGAGGTTGCCGTCTTGGTGCGTGGGCACGAGCTTGCGTATGGGCAGCGCGGTGAGCTCGCTCGTGCGATTGGGGGAGTCGGCCATGCGCATCTGGAAGCCGGCGGCAGCCAGCAGGCGCTCGGTCTGGATGGCATTGTTCCGTTCGATCGTCTTGCAGGCGGCGAGGCTGAAGGGGAGGACCAGCAGGATGCAGGCGAGACGGCCGGAAAGGGGGAGGGGCATGGAGCCTCCGGGATGTGGGTTGATGGACTTAGCACCGGACGGGGGATAGGTGTATCGCGCCGTTTTCGAGCGCGCCAGTCCGGCGTGGGAGCCATTCCAGCCAGGTGAGTGGCGGTGCCAAGCGGACCCGTCCGCCGCAGTCGCTGGATCTGGGATGGGGTGCTGGGGCCTCTGGCCCTCCCGCAGAGGTTCGAGGCGGTGTTCGGGGCCCGTGTGGTGGTGTTTGCCGGGCCTCGCGCGTCTGCGGATCGAGCCGTTCCTCCGCACGGGCCAGCGCTCGCGCCGCACGGAAGTCCAGGGACTGGCTGAACCGAATCCGCGTGTGATCTGGCCGTGTGTGCCTGTGTGGCCGCAGCGATGGCGGCCTCGAGTTCTTTTTCCGAGGTCTTCTCCGCGTGTCCCCGGTGCTGAGCCTGCGTCTCCATCAGAAGCCGATGCGGGTGCAATCAGCAGCGAATCCGTGCGCGCGCTCCCCAGTTGATGCCCCGGGAAAAGTCGTGAGATGATGCACCCGATGGAGCGTGCCCTCCCGCTGGCCAAAGCCGTTCCTCTCGAGGGTTCCGATCCGGATCGGCGCCGCGTTGGAAGTGGGTCCCGCGTTCGTTCGGGGTCTCCGGCCGGCGGTTTGGTGTCCGGTCGATGATTTGCCGAGCGGGTTCTGGATACCGCCGCTCTCACTTCGAGAAAGGACAGGTCGAATGAAGAGTCTGGAAGGTCGTGTCGCGATCGTAACGGGTGCTGCACGGGGCACGGGGGCTGCCATAGCCAGCCGGCTCGTGGAGCTGGGGGCGACGGTCTTGCTTGGAGACATCCTGCACGACGAAGGTGAGCGTGTCGCGGAAGAGCTGGGCGAGCGCGCTATCTACGTGCCCCACGACGTCACGAAACGGGACGAGTGGGAGCGGATCGTGACGCGAGCGGTCGAGTCCGCAGCGCGGGTCGACGTGCTCGTCAACAACGCCGCGGTGCTCCACCTGGGGACCATCGAGAAGACCCCGGAGGACGTTTTGCGCCGGCTGCTCGAGGTCAACACCGTGGGCCCCTATCTGGGACTGCGCGCCGTGGTGCCCGTGATGCGCGAACAGCGCGCGGGATCGATCGTGAACGTGGGCTCTGTGGATTCGCTCTTCGGGATGAACGGGATCACGTCGTACTGCGCATCCAAGTGGGGCTTGCGCGGAATGAGCAAGGCCGCGGCGCTCGAGCTGGGTCGCGACGGCATCCGCGTGAATTCGGTGTGCCCGGCCGGTGGAAACCCCGGGATGTACGGCCCCTGGATGTCTCAGCTAGCCGGGTTCATGGACGAGACCCGCGCCTACACGGAAAACCGTGCGATCCCGGGAGAAGCGCCACTCGATCGGATCGCTGAGGCCGTGTGTTTCTTTGCCAGCGACGCGAGCCTGCACTGCACCGGCGTGGACCTTCCTGTGGATGGAGGGGCTCACGCGGGCCGTTTCATTCCGGGGTTCAACACCCTGTAGCTCGTGAAGGCCGACTTCATTCGCTTCTGTACCGAGGCCAACCTGTTTCGGAGCCCCGTGTCGCAGGTTGACGTGGGGCCGAGTTCCTGTGGGGGCAGCACCGGGAAAAGAGCGGGTGGCAAGCCGCTGATCAGCGTCTCCAGTTCAGCACTCATTGTCGGTTCTGCTGCGTCGCGGCGAGCGTCGCAGGCTCAAGAGTTCTCGGCTGTCACCTTTGCCGCCCACGAGGCGCACCAACCGGCTTCCTTCACGAGCCCGGTTGCGAAGAGCTGACACTTTCCGACGCCCCCGGACTGTGCCGTGTAGAGCTGGCAGTTCCCGCAGTTCTGGTCGGGCTTCGCGGACTGATTCACGTACTGGAGCGCCTGCACCATGGCGGCCGAGCCCGCGATTTCGGTGATGAGCTGCTCGGTGCCGCCACCGGGTGGAGACGCCGCGGGAACGGGCGGCGCTGCCGGAGCCGCGGCCTTCGGAGGGCTCGGTGCCTGAGGCGCGGCGGGTCGGTCCGGGGGAGGGCTCGGTGCCTGAGGCGCGGCGGGTTGTTCGCCGTTCCCGCAGCTCGCGAGCAGCGAAGCCGCGGCGGGCAGCGCGAAGACCGCTGCGACCGCTCTCAACCCGATTCCAACGAAGCCGCGCCGGTCTACTCGCGACTCGGTCATTGCGTTTCTCATACCCGTCATGTCGTTTCCTCCCGCGCGTCTGCGGCTCGGTTCCCCCTGCCTGCCCAAGGATGGCTCAGTGCGGCCGTCGATGAAATCCCCACGGGGGGTCACGGCCGGTCGGTTGCATGAGGTTTCCGGCGTTTCACACGACGCGGCTTGGCAACACGGGGTGGGGCCTCGATGTGAGTGGCGGGTCTGCAGCCTCGACGAGCCTCGAGTTTCCTCCGAGATGCCGTTGTTTTTCCGATGCGGAACTCGAGGTCGGGCGTCCCGGTCGATGCGTAGGCCCTGCCGGCTCTGCCATTCCGCGTTCCGACGCACTATGCTCGCCCGATGGGATTGGCAGCTACCGGTAGGATCCACGCCGTCTTCGAATCCAAGCAGATCACAGAGCGCTTTCGGAAGCGCGAGTTCGTGCTCGAGATGGGGGACAACCCGCAATACCCGCAGTTCGTGCTGTTCCAACTCACGGGCAATCGCTGCGAAGCCCTGGACGACTTCGCAGAGGGCGACGAGGTGCGGGTGGATTTCAGCCTGCGGGGGCGCGAGTGGACGAGCCCGAAGAACGAAGTCCGCTATTTCAACAGCCTCGATGTCTGGACGCTCGAAAAGCTGGCGGCTCAGTCCAATGCCGGGCCGCCCAGCCACGACGGACCCCCGCCCGATACCGGGGACATCCCCTTCTAATTGGATGGTTGCAGAGACGACGCGATCGGCGCAGCCCGGTCCGTCGGCCATGCGAGGAGGTGCAGAGAATGCGCTCTAGCATCGATATGTTCCGAAGGCGCGGCTTTGCCGCCTTGCTTGTGGCGGCAGCGCTCGGTTTTGCAGCGGTCACGAATTCCCCGGCGGCGGAGCCAGGGGAGACAGTGCCGCTCGAAGACGTGCCCCACGTGCAACCGGTCAGTCCGGATTCTCTCCTGACCCCGTCGCCCGAGCCCCTGCCCGGAGATGCGGAACCGGCCCCGGTGCCGGCCCAGAACCGCGAAGCGTTTCTCCGGGCCCGTCAGGCTCTGGATACGGCTGCCACTCGCCTCGAGGCCGCAAATGCCGCCTACTCGAACATGATGGCCCACCACTATCCCAGCGGTGATGCAAAGGCCGCCATCGTGACCGAGCGCGACGAGGCACGCGCCGCGTACGACGAGGCCGCGGCCGCGTACCGGGAACTCGGCGGGGAAATTCCTGCTGCGCAGGCGGACCGCTTCGAATAGAACTCGCGAAAGAGACCTCGGGCGCGATCGGCGTTCACGAATTCTTTGCTATTTCGCGAGATGAGTCCAGGCCGAGGGCAACGAGACGTCCCGGTTCGGTTTCCGGGGCGGCATGTTGAAAATTTTCGGCGGCTCCCACCCCATTTCGCGCATGGTCTGGCCGATATGCGTCATGTTGAGCATGTCGTGGCTGTAGCAGAAGAGCTGGTTGCCCGCGTAGTACAGGATCGACAGGCCGGGAACCATCCACGGTGTTCCGTCTTTGCGATGGCCGAGCACCTGGTCCCATTGGCTGACCAGGCGGTGGCCCTGCGCCAGCGTCCAGTTTTCGGGCGTCGACCAGCCGTACCCGGTCAGTCCCGCCATCGACGCTTCGAAGAACTCGCGGATCGCCTCGCGGCCTTCGATGCGTCCCCAGGCCGGATCGATGTAGGCGGCATCCTCGGTGAAGTAGTCGGCAAGGGCCGACCAGGGTCTGTTTCCCACGTCGATCTCGTTGCGGGTGGCGACGAAACGTTCGTAGGTCTGTAGCGCTTCGGCGGCGATGGGATCCTTCATCCAGGGCTCCTCTGACTCGGGATTCGAACGATACCCCACGCCCGGTGCGCGCCCACGGACCCGAGCGCGACGTGCCCGCATCCGGTCCGGGTGTTCGCAAGCATCTCTTCTGTTTCGCCGCGCTACGCGAAATAGCTCTGGGCGGTCGCCGCCGCGACGAAATTCTCGTGCAGGTGCTCCGGGGATTGGCTGTCGGCATTGACCGCGTCGAGCCCGTGCGCGAGCACGTAGGCGTAGCTGCGCTGGAAAGGTGACAGGGGGGTCGCAAGGAACTCGGTGTCGTAGTGGTCGTCGAAGGCGGTGGGTCGGTCGGGACCGAAACCGAGCCAACGACCGGTCAAGTGACGTGCCGCCTTCATTCCGATCAAACCGATGCCCGCTTCGCGCGCCTTGGCGAGCACAGGCTGAAGAGCCGCCATGGACTTCGAGCCGGCCAGGACTCCCTTGCTGCTCCAGTCGTACCAGCCCGCCGGCGTGATCGCGATCTGGGCGAGCGAATACTCCCCCGTGTCTGCGGCGGCGTCTAGAACTGCCTGGGCGTTCTGGTGCGTGCTCACACCCCAGTGGTCGACCTTCCCCGCCTTCTTCGCGGTCAGGAATGCCTCGCGCATCTCCTCACTCCTCGTGAGGGAGGTGTTGTTTACCGCCATGACGTAGTAGGCATCGACGTGGTCGGTTTCGAGGTCCGTAAGGCTCGCGTCCAGTGCGCCGGCCCAGTTCCGGGCAGCCGTCTTGCACTGTGCGCTGTTCAGCACGTCGGTCGGTTCGACATCGATGCCGACGAGTCCCTTGGAGATCAGGAATATCCGGTCGCGGTGTTTCTTGGCGAAGGCTGCCAGGTTTGCCTCGGCGTTGCGGTAGTAGTGGCTCGTTCCGACGTCGAAAACGTTCACTCCGTGGTCGAAGGCCTCATCGAGGAGATCGTCCTTTCCCCAGAGCATGAGCGCGGCGCCGCAGCCGAAGACGAGCCGGCTGCCGTCAAAGCCCGTCCGGCCCAGGATGCGGTAGGTCATCTCGGGCCAGACCGGGTCAGCCTGGTTGGAAGGTGCGGCGAGTGCGGCGGCGGTGCGCGCGGCTTCGGAGCCTCCGAGACCCAGGAGCGCGAGCAGCTGCAGCACCCTTCGGCGGGTCGTCGGGAATGTGCGTTCGAAGGCCGTCATGGGATCACCCATTTGGCCCGGAGCGGAGGGTCTGGCCCGGGCTACCCCGTCTTGTACCTGCTATTGCGGCGCTGCGAAACCTCCGGGCCAGAGGCGATTCATCTCGGTGCGGACAACCGGGCATGGGCTAGGGCTCGAGCGAAGCCAGGTCGCGCCGCAGGCGTTTCGAGTTGGGCCGGAATTCGAGCGCGCGGCGGAACGCCTCTAGAGCCTCGGCGTTGCGTCCGAGCGCGCGGAGTGACCGGCCGAGGTTTGCGAGTACCAGACCGTTGTCGGGATCGATCTCGAGCGCGCGCTCGAAGTGAGTCACGGCCTCTGCGTTGTCTCCCCGGTCCTGGAAGATCATGCCGAGACCGTTCTCGGCGCGACTGGAACCGGGGTTCGTCGCGAGGAGGATCGTGTAGTGGCCGGCGGCCTCGTCGGGCCGGCCGGCCCGGCGCAACGCGCCGGCGAGGCCAAGGCGCATGAAATGATTGCCGGAATACACGGCCAGGGCGCGGTCGAAGGGGCTCGCGGGCTCGCGCCAGTGAGCGGCCTGGGCGTGGGCGGCGAATGCCAGGGGCACGCCGAGTGCGAAGGCGCCCGCCGCGAGCCAGGTCCGGACCGCCTGCGGTCTTACCCGGCGCAGCAGATCGCTCCCACCCCAAGCCGCCATGATGCAAAGGCCCACCTGAGGCACATAGCCATAGCGGTCGGCAAAGCCCTGTTGGCCCACCTGTACGATTCCGATGACGGGCACCAGCGTGCCCAGGAACCAGAGCCATCCGACCACCGGGTACCGGTGCCGCCGCAGTACCCAGACGCCGGCGCTGACAGCCGCCAGTGCGACGAGGGCCGCCAGGAGCTCCGTCGCCGTGGGAGGCACGCCGCCCGCCGAAGGCAGGTAGGGATGGGGATACAGCGCGACCAGATCTCGAGGCCACAGCGTCCGTTGCAGGTACTCCGCGTAGCCCAGCGCGGCGTTCAGCACCCGATGCAGCAGGCCGAGCCGCTGGCCCGCGAGCATCGCCCCCGCTCCGCTCTGCGCGCTCAGGGTCACCAGGCAGGACACCAGCGATAGCGCGAAGAGGGGCAGCTTTTCCGCCAGCAGGCGGCTCACCCGTTCACCCGGCCAGCGCCGCAGTGGCCAGTAATCGAGCAGCAGCACGACGAAGGGCAGCGTCACGAACATCGGCTTCGACATCAGTGAGAACGCGAGGAGCACCGTCGAGGCCCACAGCCAGCGGCCTTCTCTCCGCCGCGCAAAGCGTTCGTAGGCGCCGATCGCGAGCAGCCCGAAGAAGGTGCTCAGCAGGTTCTTGCGTTCGGCGATCCACGCCACCGATTCGACGTGGATTGGGTGGAGCGCGAAGATCATGGCCACGAAGGCACTGGGCCAGAAGTCTCCCGAGAGCCGGCGCAATACCGCCAGGAGCAGCAGGGTGTTGGCCGCGTGGAGTGCGACGTTCGTCGCGTGGTGGCCTGCCGGATCGACGCCGAAGATCTCGACGTCGAGCATGTGCGACGTCCAGGTGATCGGGAACCAGTTTCCGTCGAACGAATCGGTGAAGGCCCAGGCGACACCGCGCAGCGTGAGTCCGTCTGGGACGACCGGATTCCCCAGCACGTAGCGTGGGTCGTCGAGGTATACGAAGGAGAACCCGAGCGTCTGGGCGTAGACCACCGCGATGGCCGCCAACAGCGCCGTGCAGACCCCCGCGACGATGGCGAGAGAAGGGCCTGCCCCGGACAGCGACTCTCCCTTCCCTGCCACGCTCTGCATCCGGGACTCAACATACTCACTCCCGCCCTGCGGCGCTGGGTGTACGCCGGAGGGGTGCCCCCGCGAGCACCCGGTTTGCCGGTTGGGCCGAGTGGGCTGGCACGCACCGCCCGCTCGATGCGTCTGTTCGCCGGGTCGCAGCGGGGAGCGCTAGGCTGGGTCCCCGGAGGATTTGTGCATGACTCGTACGGACGCTCCCCTCCGGAGCAAGGTTGCGCTCGTCACCGGTGCGAGCAGGGGTATCGGGAAGGGCATCGCGGTGGAGCTCGGGGCCGCGGGCGCCACGGTCTACGTGACGGGGCGCACGCGTCCCGATACGGCGGATTTGCCCGCCTGGGCAAAGGATGCGAAGCAGGCCGGCACGATCGATGCCACGGCGACCGAGATCGACGCGCTCGGTGGGCGCGGTGTCGCCGTCGCGTGTGACCATGCCGATGACGAGCAGGTGCGCGAGGTCTTCGACCGAATCGAAAGAGACGAAGGCAAGCTCGATATTCTGGTCAACAACGTTTGCTGGAACGACCAGGCGTCGATGCTCGGGCTGAAGTTCTGGGACATCCCGTTCGAGAGCTTCGACAGTACCCTGCGCGTGGGTCTGCGCTCCCACTACGTTGCGAGCGCGCTGGGCGCGCCGCTGATGTTGAAGCAGGGCTCAGGCCTGATCGTCAACGTCTCTTCCGAGGGTGCGCAGCCGGACTACTACGTCATCGCGGTTCCCTACGGTGTCTGCAAGGCCGGAATCGACAAGCTCACGGCCGCGATTCACCACGACATCCACAAGTTCGGAGTCTCGGCGATTTCGATCTGGCCCGGCCTCGTCGCAACCGAGACCCTGGTCTCGCAGGGCGAGGTCGGCGATGACGGGCGGCTGTCGGTGTTCGGACTCGACGTGGGGGTTGCCGAGACCCCCCGGCTATCGGGTCGCTCGGTTGTCGCGCTCGCTACGGACCGAGCCGTCGCCGAGAAGTCCGGAAAGGCATTCAAGACGACGGATCTCGGGCGTGAGTACGGCTTTACGGATGTTGGCGGCAATCTGCCCGAGTCGCACTCCGCAGCCGAAGACGAGGCTGCACCGGCATTCTGGAAGCTGGTGCGCGGCGAACTCTGAGCCAGATCCGCGATTCGCGTGCTGCCTCCGCGTCGAACGCGCGATCGCACCCTCGAAGCCTGGGAAACTTCGAGTCGCTCGACGCTGAAAACCCTGGCAGACTCTTGCGCATTCCCAGTTCCGGAGGCTTTTCCCATGCGCGAGACCTACGCCCTGGCTCCCGAATTCGTGTCTCAGCCGAGAATCACGATGCCGTCGAACGGGATCCTGTTGCGCGGCGTCAATCTGCTGATTCGGATACAGCGCCGCGGCTTCACCTGGAGCGATCGCGTCGCTGTGCGCACCCACTCCGTTCGCGCTGAGGACGGCACCGCGACGCCCGTCTTCGAGATCGTTCCCAAAGATCTGTCCGGCACCGCACCGGCCCTCATCGACTACCACGGCGGTGGCTTTTTCTTCACTTACGCAGGGCTTCACCTTGCCGCTGCGGAGCGCTACGCCCTCGAAGGACGTTGCCGCGTCTTCTTCCCCGACTATCGGCTGTCCATCGGTCACCCCTTTCCGGCACCCTTCGACGACTGCTACGCGACCCTGGCGTGGGTTCACGCCAACGCGGCCGATCTCGGGGTCGATCCGCAGCGCGTGGCTTTGATCGGAGACAGCGCGGGGGGGGCGCTGGCGGCGGGTGTGGCGCAGAAGGCGGCGGATCGAAACGAGAACCCGATCTGCGCCCAGATCCTCATCTACCCGGTTACGGACCACGAGACCAAGACCAAATCGGCGCGCGAGTTCACAGATACCCCTTTGTGGAAGACCGCATCGAATCGGGCGATGTGGAAGGTGTATCTCCGGGGAACCGAGTACGCGACGAGCGGTGGCAGCACGCCGGTTTCTCCCTACGCGGCGCCGCTGCACCGGGAGAATTTCGCCGGGCTGCCGCCCGCCCGAGTTGAGGTGGCGGAATTCGATCCACTGCGAGACGAAGGCCGGCAATACGCCGACGCCCTGCAGGCGGCTGGCGTGTCCGTCGACTTGCGCGAGGCCAAGGGCGCCATCCATGGCTACGACCTCGTGGCGGGCAGCCCGACGGCCGAGGCGATGTTCAAGGAGCGCAGCGCGGCGATCCAGCGCTTCCTGGGTGATCCCTGATCGCGGAACCGATCTTCGTTCTCGACCAGATCCAGCTTTGCCCGGGAAAGTTGCGGGAATTCAGGGAGAAGCTCGCGCGTGAATACGTTCCCGCAGCGCGGGGCCGGGCTACGTCTCGACGATTTGCAACTGGGCGTTCAGCCGGCACGCGATACATCTCCGACGACTACCCGGCGGAAGATGCCGCATACCTAGCCGAATCCGTGCTGCAGCTCTGCCATCTGCCGGCCCCGGTTCGCACGGGCCGTCTCACCTGCAGAGTGCAGTTCCCCGAGGTCGAGGGGTTTTGCATCTCTGCCCACTATCCGGTTTCTGTTGGTGCACGGCCGGCAATGCCTGTATCTCCAGCTCGAACTCTCATCTTCGGAATCGATGACTCGATGTGTTAGTTTATATGATGGATCATGACGCCGACTCCGGCACGGATCTGAATCGGACGGCGGAACGGAGAGAACCTTGATGACGTCTGCTTCCACGTTGAAGGATCTGGACATCGAGGAACGAATGCGTCTCATGCGCTTCGTGTGTTCGTTTGCCTGGGTGGATCTGAAGATTACCCGCGAAGAGCGTGCGCTCTGTATGCATCTCATTTCGCGCCTCCAGCTCGATCGAGGCGAGATGAGACAGGTCAAGAAATGGCTGAAGTCACCTCCCGTCCCCGATTCCGTTGATCCGACCGATGTACCCCGGCAACACCGGGTTCAGTTCTTGCGTTCAGTCGAGTCGATGGTCGCAGTCGATGGTGAAGTGACCGAAGGGGAGCGCGAAGCTGTGATTCTATTCGCGCAGCTGATTCGGTAGGCAGCGTTTCCGGTTTTCCGTAGGGAGATCACAATGAAAATGAAAGCACCGCATAGATTTCAAAACTGCTCGGTGCCCGCCCGACACCCGAACGTCTCGGCTGCCTGCGTCCGGTTCGGTTTGCTCCTCGTTACGGCCATTCTGGTGGATGTGGTCGCGGCTCAGGCAGCGGAAAACGACCATAGAGATTCCCTGATCGGCTACAAGTTGCTCGCGCAGTCGCTGTCCGACGAGTCCTCCATCGGCTGGCTGAAGTTCATGCGGGAGATCACGTTGCACGGGCCAGCGAAGGAAGTTGCAGATCTCATGGGCCGAATCAGCAAGGTCTCGAAGCAGCGAGGGGCGCAACTGGGGAAGCTTCGGAAGCTTCGTCCGGATGTGACCGGGAATCCGCCCCCGAGTCCTTTCGGCGATGCAATCCAGGCTTCGGCGAAAGGGCTGGGTACCTACGAGATGATCTTTTCCGACGGGACGTTCGACACGCGTTTCATGCTGCTCCAGGCCCAGGCGATGCGAATGGTCGCGGTGATCGCCGACCAGACTGCCAAGGTCGACTCGAATGAAGAACGCAAGACCTGGCTCGGGGAAGTGTCGCGAGAGTACGAGGCGCTTCGGGAGGAAATCGTTGAGGTCATGGAGGGCTGCCAAGCAGGGGGGGCGGCGTCTTCGCCCGGTTCCTGATTCCAAGGGTGCCTCGCGCCGTGAGACCGCAGTTGGGACTCGCGCATGGCACGGACACGCTGTTAGCATGACTCCCGATGTGTGAACTCTTCGCCATGTCGAGCAATGCGGCCGCCAGCGTGAAGTATTCGCTGGAGGAGTTCTCGAAGCATGGAGGGCTGACAGCGGGGAATAAGGACGGCTGGGGAATTTCCTATTACGAGGGGGGAGAAGCGCGCCTCATCAAGGAGGCGGCACCTGCCGCCTCGAGCCCGTGGGTGAGCTTCGTTGCGGAGCAGTACTTGCGAAGCGACTGCGTCATGGCCCACGTGCGATTGGCATCGCGGGGGGCCGTCCGGCTCGAAAACACGCACCCCTTCGATCGTGAGCTGGGCGGGCGGCGCCACGTTTTCGCGCACAACGGCTCGCTGGACGGGTTTTGCGATGGCCTGCCGCTGAAGCAGGAATTGTACCGGCCGATTGGAGACACTGATTCGGAGCATGCCTTCTGTGTACTGCTCGAGCGTCTACACGATGCGTGGTGGAAGAATGGAATGCCTTCGTTGGGCGAGCGGATGGAAATCGTCTCGGGCTTTGCGATGGACGCGCGCAGGCTGGGGCAAGCAAACTTCCTTTACTACGACGGAGACGTGCTGTTCGTGCACGCACACAAGCGACGCTGGGAAGAGAACGGAGAGTGCAGTGAGCCGCGGGCGCCCGGGCTCCACGTGCGGACGATCGAACGCTACCTGTCGGGTCAGGGAGTGGACGTGGGCGGACTCCAGGTCGACTGTCCGGACCAGGAGGTTCTGCTCTTCGCCAGCGTTCCGCTGAGCCGGGGCGACTGGGACCCGATCGAGGAAGGCACGCTGCTGGGCGTGAAGGCGGGGCGTGAGGTGGCGCGGATCACCCCGTAGGTTCTCGGTCGATCGAATCCCGGACTGCGATCGGCCCCGTTTCGTTCGGGCTCGAGGTGTTGCACGGAGCAACTCGTCTGCGGACCACACAGCGGGGAGTTCCGCGAGACGCGTGGCGGGCGCAACGCCTTTCTTTCCCGGAATGCGCTCGATGTGGCCCAGACCTGCAGGGTGCCGGTGGGACGCAGGATCACGCTGGGCGCGCGAGTGAAGCTGCAGGTCGCCGCTCGCGGTGCGGCCGGGGAGGCTTGGTGGGTGAGGTCGGGTATTCTCATCGCGGCGTTCCTGAGAGGAGTGCCGTCATGAGACCTCAACTGTGGGGAGGCGGGATGAGATCTGATTTCCGACGATTCGCGGTCGGCCTGGGGATTCCGCTCGTCGTTCTGGCCCTCATATTCGCGGTAGCGCCGACTGCGGGTGCACGACAGGAGTGGGACCAGGCCAAAGTAACGGCCCTTGCCACCGAGTTGGCCGATGCGGTCCAGGCCCTCGAAAAGACGCTCCGGCGGGAGCCGCACCTCGCTGCGGCTACCGAGCGTGGAGGCCGCAATGCCAAAGGCCTCTGGGAGTCCGTCAACCGGCTCAAGAAGTCGGCGCGGCAACTGCGTTCCCGGACAGATGCAGGCGCTGGCTACGAGGAGACCCTTCCCATCGCGGATAAGATCCGGACCCAGGTCCGGGACGCCAATCGGTACGGATCTGGGGTCATGACCACCACGTTCATGGACGAGAAGATCGCACCGGTCCAGGATCTGTTGAACCGCCTGGAGCCGTACTATTTCTGACCCGAGGCGACCCGCGTTGCGGCCGCATTCCGGTCTCGCCCCGGCGCGGCGTCAACCCAGAGAGCCGACGTCCACCACTTCGGCTTCGATCGGCGGTGTCTGCTCATCCGGAAGCAGGAAGCGCCAGAAGATCATTCCCTCGCGAATGCCTGCGGGATCGATCCAGTTCGGCACGCCGGGGTCGCGGTGGGCTACGACAATTTCGAAGCTGCCGTCGGCTGCGTAGTGGACCTGGCGGCGGTTCAGCGAGACTCGGCGGTACCGGTATGGGGGTGTCTGCAGGCGGCGATTCCAGAGCACCACGTTCGCGAAACGGCAGCGAGGGAAACGGCCCCGCATGACCAGGGCCTGGTCCGGTTCGAGTTCGTAACGGGTCTGGAGGTAGGCATTGTCCTTCGCCGCGTAGCCGATTTCCGTGTTGCTTGCGTCGTACGACGAGTTGTCGAATTGATTGACTTCACTGGAGACCCATGCGGGCATCACCTCGGGGGAGATGTCCGGGAAGTCGATCGTCAGGGCGCGTGCGAAGTTGATCACCCGCCGGATACCGGCAGCCACTGCGGCATCATCCATCGGCGGCGCGGGTCCGGGATCTTCGATCGGCTCGATCCAGAGAGGCACGTGGAAGGTCGGGTCTGCTGCTGCGCTGCGTTCCCATTCCCAGTAGTGGCGGGTCGTGATGGAGCCGGCGTCCGGCTCGAGCCGTAGCCAGTTGCTCGACTGGGGTTCGGGACTTGCGATGATCTCGTAGCTGCCGTCTGCAGCCACGTCGAATTCCGTGTCGTTCAGGGTCGAGATCACGCCCTTCGACATCTGCCCGTCTGCGGTTCCGGCTTCGACGCTGAACGAGGTGTAGCAGGCGCCGTGAACGTTGCCGCGAATGCGGTAGGTGCCTGCGGGATCGGTGATGGCGCCGTAGTAGAGGGCGTCGGGATTGTCGCCGAGCAGCTTCTTGGTCGGGCTCAACCAGCGGTGGAACACCGGGCGCTTGGGATCCATATCGAAACAGCATTGGAAGCCGTGTTGAAGCGCATTCGCAAGCAGGTAACGCCCGGCAGACCGGCCCTCGGATGTCTCCATGTCGCGATGGGAGCCGATGTAGCCGGCCTCGATCTTGAGGAGCTGCTCGGCCAGATCGGCAAAAGCGCCGGCTGCTGCATCGCTCGACGCATTGGATTGCGAGGTGTCCGCGAGCGTCGCGGTTGCCTTCTCGGGGCTCTTGTTTCCCATGGGGGCCTCCGTTTCGAGAAGTATGACACAATGCCCCCGGGCCCGTCTCCGGCGCCGGAAAGCGCCGATCACTGCCTTCGCAAAGGCAAATCGGATCAGGCCGGGTTCGGTCGGCGGGATCCGGTACCAGGCACTGGGATGGAGAGAGTAGATGGGGTATCACGAACTGACGTACGAGAAGGCCGACCACATCGCGACGATCACGCTCGACAACCCGGAAAAGCTCAACGCGATGACGGGCAAGATGCTCGAATCCTTCTCGAGGGCGATCGAAGAGGTCCGCCGCGACGACGATGTCCGGGTGCTCGTTCTCACCGGTCGGGGTCGCGGGTTCTGCACCGGGGCCGACACCGAGATGTTGATCGCCCTCGCCATGGGGAAGCCGGTTCCCGGAGCTGTCGAGGAGGACGGCCGGCGCCACCGCATGGAGCCGATCGGTTGGTTTGGCGTCGAGGTGAGCCAACTGGAGAAGCCCACGATCGCGGCGATCAATGGTCCGGCTGTCGGCGGTGGCTTTGCCCTCGCGATGGCGTGCGATCTTCGTGTGATCGCGACCGATGCGACCTTTGGAATGGCTTCGACCCACCGCTATGCCCTGCCGCCCGAAGGCGGCATCACCTACACGCTGCCTCGCATCGTCGGGTTGACGAAAGCCTGCGAATTGCTGATGACCGGCGACCTCGTCGATGGGGCCGAGGCGGAGCGGATCGGTCTGGTGAACCGAGCGGTGCCCGCCGAAGAGGTCTTGAACACAGCCATGGAATTTGCCCGGAAGATCGCCGGAAACGGACCGATTGGAATGGAGCTGACGAAGCGGCTCATCTATCGGGGTCTGCACGAAACCAGCATCGCAACGCAGGTCGAGCGGGAGGACGCAGCCCTCGTCCACGGCTTCAAGACCGAAGACTACGAAGAAGGCGCGCGAGCCTGGTGGATCGAAAAGCGAAAGCCGGTCTTCAAGGGAAAATAGGCCCGCGAAAGTGAATCGCTAGCCGAGCTTCAATTCGCTCGCCGTCTGCCGGATGAAGGTCAGACCGAAGCTTTCGTCTCATCGTCCGCACGCGGGCTTCTGCGGGCTGGCTCTTCTCCGCTACGCTGTTTCTGCGCGGGTGGGGCTCCGCTGCTCTTATTCCTGAACCGTTGGTTACCGAGGGGGTCCAATGTCCATTTTGCTTTTCTGTCTCTTCATCGGCGCCTTGCTGCCCATCGTACTGTCCTGGGTCGGCGGCTACTTCCGCGTGCAGCAGTTCGGGAGCATGGACAACAAGCATCCGCGTGTGCAATCCGCCCAGCTCGAGGGCGCCGGGGCACGTGCGGTGGCGGCTCAACAGAACGCGTGGGAGGCACTGGCATTCTTTACCGCTGCGGTGCTGGTTCACACCGCGCGCGGTGGGAGCGGCGAGACCGCATCGATTCTTGCCGCGGTTTGGGTCGCCGCACGGATCCTTCACGGGGTCTGCTATCTCGCCAATCTCGACGTCCTGCGCTCGCTGGCTTTCCTGGCTGCAACGGGCTGTGCCATCGGGATCTTCTTCTTCTAGGGCGCAAGAACCAGCAGTCCGGACTACCTGAACTCGAAAACGGGTTGTCGCGGACGCAAAATGTCCCCGCCGGGTTCGCTTTCCACGGTGTCGCGTTCGGTTGGAGAGCGTTCGCAGCGATGCTCGGCAGCGAGGCCCGCTCTGAAGAGGAGGCCGTGTGACGGGTTCTGGATCCGTACGGTCACACCGACAGGAAGTTCAAGCTGCGTTTCCCTTCCGAGTGGCGGGCAGAGAGAGTACTGCTCGAGAACCGGGCAAGTTGGTGGGGTTAGGGGTATTCGCCCAGTCCGTGCAGGACGGCTGTCTACTCATCCAACGGTGGGGAAACGCAGCTTGAACTTCCTGTCTTTGGAGTGGCGAGGGCGCCCACTGGTTTTTTTCGAAGACGCGGCTTGCTGCGCCAGGGTGTTGCTCATGTGCCGGGCGAGGCTGGTGACATCGGTCAGGTGCGCCGGACTCGCCAGACCCCTCATGCGCTCGGCGAGTGCTGTCTCGGCACGCGAGACCGCGGCGAGGCCCTCGTTCGTGGCACGAAGCTGGATGCCCCGGCGGTCCGTCAGCACCGGTACGCGCACCATCAGCCCTGCGTGTTCTAGCCCGTTGACCAGCGACGTCAGCGTGGGTCGGGTCACCCCGAGCCGGGTCGCCAGATGGCTGGCCCGGCTCGGACTCGTCGCGATCTCCGAGAGGAGCCGGTACTGAGGCAGGCTGATGCCGGTGGACTGACATGCCTGCTCGGCAATGCGGGCCAGCTTTGCCAGCAGGCGCAGCCCGAGCCGTATCTCGTCGCTGAGTTCCAGAGCGGGCGGCGGTTTGTTGCCGGTGCGCATCTTGTTCTCTCCCCTGACCGTCGTGACTGCCATTGCCATGGGTTTCAATCTCCGTTCGTTGAGATCGGCGAGCGCTTCGGAACTGCCATTGGCTCGGACCTATTTGATTTGCTGAAAGAATCTAAATGCAACAACTGGGCCACGATTCAGGAGACCTCAGGGCGCGCGACAGCGCTCAAAGAGCTTCTGGCAGATTCGATTCGCTAATTATGGCGAACAGAATCGGCGATCCGGATGCCCAGATTTGGGGTTAAATCCCTGCGCTTTCTGGCTGGGGGCGTGCTTCGACGTTGGTCGTTTCGCGCCAGCCATCTGTTCTCTCGATGGGCGCTGGGGGATGCGGGGCAGGGGCCCGCGCGGCGAGGGTCAATAGACCTCGATCAGGCGATCGACCTCTTCTTCGAAAGAGACGCCTTCGAGTGCGTCGATCTCCCCTCGCTTTACGGCGGCATACGAGCGCACCAGCGGCACCTCGAGCATGGCCTCCAAGGCGCTGTCGGCGCGGAGCAGGTCGATCGCCTCTCCCAGGTTGGTGGGCAGTCGGTCGATGCCGCGGGCCTGCCGCTCGGCTTCGGATAGGAGCGCGGGGTCCCGATCGATGGGTTCCGGCAGCACGAGTGCGCGATCGATTCCGTCGAGACCGGCGGCGATCACGCCTGCGAGCGCCAGGTAGGGATTCAGCGTCGCATCGCAGCTCTTGAACTCCACGTTGGTGGGCGCCCCGCGGCGTTCGGTGGGAACGCGCAGCGGAGCTTCCTTGTGGTCGTAGCCCCAGGCGCGAAAGGCGCCACACCAGGCTCCCGGGCGAATGCGCCGGAAAGAATTCGGCGATGCGGCCGTCAGACTGAGCAGTGCCGGCAGGTGATCGAAGATGCCGGCGACGAAGGCCTCCGCCTCACTTCCCAGTCGGTCGCCCCGTCCGGTCAGGTTCACACCGTCACGCAAGAGGCTGAAGTGCATGTGCCAGCCGTTTCCGGCTTCGCGCTCGAAGACGAGTGGCAAGCACGTACCGACCAGGCCCTCCGACGCGGCGATGGCTCCGATCGTTTCGCGCACGATACAGAAATGGTTCGCGGCTTCGAGAGCCTGTCCGTGATCGGTGGCGAATTCGTACTGGGAGCGCCCGGCCTCTTTCAGAACTGCCCGGACGGAGACGTCTTGGTCCTCCAGAGCGAGTGCCATACGGTCGAGAATCGGCCCGGCGTGGTCTAGACCGTGGGCGCTCGCGTAGCCGGAGTTTTCGAAATGGTTGAGCCTCCCGTCTTCACGGCGCAGGAGCATGAATTCGTGCCGCGAAGGCGGCTTGCATCACGAGTCCTCTCGCGGCGAGCGCTGCGACTGCGCGATCGAGCGCCGCCCGCGGACAATGGGTCCATGGGGTTCCGCCGGTTTCCACGAAACTCCCCAGGCAACTGGCGTGATTCGGCTCCCAGGGGAGCACACGCGCAGTCTCCAGATCGGGAACCAGCCATACCTGGCCCACGGCAGAGAGTTCGGGGATGTCCGCCACGCCGTTGAGCGGCAGCGCCGCCTGGACGGCCGGGACCATGGGGAGCCCGTTCTCCAGCGCCGAGGCCAGGTGTCTTATTGTCTGAGCCTCGACGCGCAAGACACCGCCACTGTCCACCCGCCCCACCCGGACGAAGTTCACGTCCCGGGCGGTCAACCAGGAAATGAGGTCCTTCACCACAAGCCTTCCTCGGGCGGCAGAATACAGGACGACCCCGAAATTATTCTGCACCGCCGGATTCGCCGCCACGCGTCGCGGCGGAAACGAGTGCTCGAGGCAGGCAACCGAAACGTCCGCGGGGAATATCCGGGTTCACATCCTGAAATGTCTGGAATGAGGCTTCGCAAAAAGAAAACCCGCTGGTAAGTCCGCCGCCTGTCTCGGGTGCAGCCCTCGTGTCTCGACTCGACCGGATTCCGGTCTGACCATCACCAGTGGACTCATCGGCTACATCCTCGGTTCATTTCTCGACAGCCGGCTCGGAGGCCGTTTTGGCCGGCGGGTGAGCCTCTTTCTGCGCGATCACGGCGGTAGGGCAGAAAAGGGGAGAACCCGGACTCGGCGCCCCTGGACCGGGATCTTTCGGGGAGCCCCTCGCTGTCTTCTGACGCTTCAGGTTCTGGGCTTCGTGGGAAAGTTGGCCAGTATCTTCGTGACGGCTTCGGCAATGAGTTCCTGCGAATCGTCTCTCGGAGAGAGGCGTTTTGACGCCCAGCCCACCCAGATCGCCTGCTCGCTTTTTCGATCGTAGAATTCCAGGGTCAGCGTGCCCTGCGTGTACTGTTGGACGCTCACATTGGAACCGGTGTACCACGGCCCGTATCGATAGCGTGCCGGATAGGGGTAGGTTGGCATCATGCCCGGCGTCTCGTGCACGCGCACCTTGTCCTCGGATCCGACGCTGTACGCTACCACCATGTCGGCCTTGGCGGGCGAATCGACGAGTTGATAGCCACGGGTCTCGAGGATGCGGTTCACAGCGTCCCGGATTCTCCGGTCATCGAGGGGGCTTACGGCGCTATTCGTTTTGGAACCCTGCTTGGCCCGTGCCAGGGGCGCCGGCCCGATCCACGCGAAGGTGCGGAAGGCACTGAAATTGGTGCCGGGATCCCTGTCGAAATGAATGCGCATCGGGGTGGCGCATGCGACGAGGGTGAGAAGACCGGAAGCCAGGAAAAGCGGACGGAATCGAAGCGGATGGCTCATCAGTTGGGGTCCTTTCGGCTGCGAGAGCAAGCGTTTAACCTCACCGGCAGCAGGCTCCAGGCAGAGCCGCATAGGAGTGCTTCGTGATTCCGCGCATCTTATCGCCCTCTGTAGTTCCCTGCTTGCTCGCGGTACTCCTGCTGGTCGGCGCCGTGCGTGAGGCCATGCCCCACCCGGTATTCGTGCAGGACCATTTATTCGTTCTCGTCTGGATCGCCCTCAGTTCCCTGCTGGCGTGCTCCTTGCGGAGACGCGACATGGAAACACGACTCCACCTGCTTCTTTCGGGTGCCGCTCTCCTGGCCCTCGCCTGTTCCGATTCCCAGCGTGTGGAGCCGCACGCCGAGATTCCGGCGCCTCCCAGCGTTGTCATCGAGACCGTCGATCTGCAGGAGCCGGATCTTCCGAAATCTGCGGTCGAGACTGATGATTTTCTCGACCCGGCACCTCCGAAGCCCTCCACCGAGGTAGAGGCGCCCGACGAAGCGGTGCTCGAGAGGGTCGACCCCAGCGCGGTCCGCCTCGACGACGCGCTGGTGCGTGGGGATGACGTTGCGCTCGAAGAAGCGATGAGAGAATTGGAGGAGCGCGGCGGATCCGGCGCCATCACTGCCCTCGGCACGGTGTTGAAAAACCATCCCGACAAGGACATTCGCCTCGACGCTCTCGATTCGATCTCGGTGGTGAACGATGACGGTCCGGTACCCCGCGAGGTGGTGGAGGCCCTCGGAGATCCCGATCCAGAAGTACGCATCGAGGCCCTCGACTTCATCGCCGATTCCGAGGACATGACCATGTTGTCGGTACTCGAAACCCACTTCGTTTCCGAGCGCGACGAAGATGTGCGCGAGGTCTACAGCGACGCCATTGACCAGTTGGGCGATGTCTACGGGGACGCCATCGAGGAGCTGCGCGAATCACGATTGGGCGATTGATCTCCTGGTCCCGCGAGCCCAGAATCGGCGGCGGGTCAGCAGGCCCCGGTTACCCCGGCCGCACTCGGCGCACCAATATGTGTGCGCCCGCATCGTCTCTACACCAGAATTCCCTCGCTACGATGAGTACGTATTCGCCGGCCTTTGCCCAGCCGCGGGTGAGCACCTCCTGCTCTGCACGCTCAACGAGCGCTTCGTGTTCGGGAATCTGATCGCTCTGGACCGGAGTCACTCCGCGGTAGAGCAGCATGCGGCGAATGATCTGGGGGTCCGAGGCCAGTGCCAACACCGGCAGTAGGAAATCGTTACGACTGATCAGCCGCGCGTACTGACCTGTGCTCGAGGGAATGACGACACAGCGGGCATCGACCGAACGGGCGGCAGTCCAGATTGCGCGCACCAGCGCGCCCTGGGGGCCAAATGACGCCGTGCGCGAAGCCCTCAGGTCTTTTCCCGACGTTACGTTCATCCTCCGCATTGCGGTTTCCGTCGTGCGGTTGATGCGCGCCATCATCGTGACCGCTTCGATCGGATAGCGCCCCACAGCGGTTTCGCCCGACAGCATGACCCCGTCGGCCCCGTCGAAGATTGCGGTCGCGACGTCGCTGGCCTCGGCACGCGTTGGTGTCGGTGCTTCGATCATAGACTGGAGCATCTGGGTTGCCACGATGCACGGGATCCCCGCGTCGCGGGCGACGGCGACCAAGTGCTTCTGTATTGACGGAACCATCGCGATGTCGATTTCGACACCGAGATCACCCCGGGCCACCATGAGCGCATCCACTTCAGAGACGATTTCACTCGCGTGGTCCACTGCGCGTGGGACCTCGATCTTTGCAACGATCGGAATGGGGCGTTTGTCCTGCCCCGAGACTTTCCGTAGGTGCGCATCGAGAGCTTGTACGTCGTCTGCGCTTCGAACAAAGCTCATCGCGATCCAGTCGAGTTCGTGTTCGATTGCCCAAGTGGCGAACCGGCGATCCTGGTCTGTCGGAAGCTCGATCGAGAGATCTGAATCGGGCAGGTTCACGCCCTTGCGCGAACTCACGCGACCACCCGCGGTGACTTCACAGATCAGCGTATCGTCGCGGTGAGCGGTTGCGCGCAGACGGACGAGTCCATCGTCGATCAGCACACGCTGCCCGGGCTCGACGCAGTCGACGAGACCCGCCCAGCTACTTCCGAAGCGAGCGGGCTTCTTCCGGTCGGCTGGTGAGGCGAGTTCTGGGCCGCGCCCGACTTCGACCCGTTCCCCCTCCGTGAGTTCGATTCCCTCCCCCGGGACTTCACTGAGCCGGATCTTGGGTCCGGGGAGGTCGCCCAGTACTCCTACGGGCTGGCCCATTCGCTCTGAAACGGATCGAATCTTTTCGAGTGTCTCCGCGTGGGTAGTATTGTCGCCGTGGCTGAAGTTCAGGCGAAAAATCGTGACGCCCGCGTCAACGAGCTTTTCGAGCGTCTCCTCTGCCGCAGAGGCGGGTCCTGCGGTCGCGAGTATCGCGGTGCGAAAGTACTCTGAGGAAGTATCGAAGGCACGTGCGAAATCTCCCAGGACCCGATCCCTCCCTGCAGCGTGATTTCTGCTTGCTCGGCTACCGAGCGTTGCAGCGACCGGTACTCGGAAGTGCGGTCATTGGTGGCCCACGTCGGTTGTGTCCGGCAAGTCCTTCAGGGCGTGCTGGTGGAAGGTTTCCTCGAATGCTGCTTCATCGATTCGAGCACCGATTTGCTTCGCAATGCTGAGCATATCCTCGCGAGCATTGTCGAGCGCGCTCGTAGCTCCCGGAGAGGGGGTCATGTTGAAGATGATGCGATCGTTCTGGTCGATCTTCGCCGCACCCATCAGGAGCTGCCGCGCTTTCTTGTCGATGAGCTGGGGTCGAATCCCCGTGTAGCCTTCCGCGAACTCGAGGTCTTCGGCACCGAGTGAGGGAACGATCTTCTGCACGGCCTTCGCGAAGCTCTGGCGGCCATAGACCGGAATCTCGTAGCCCACGTTTCGGAACACGAAGTCATGGATGTCTTTGTCCTTCATGAGATCCCAGAGAACGACGGCAACTTCCTCATCGAAGTTGAAGGATTCCAGAAATCCCCAGGCCGTCTTGATGTTGTGTCGCTCGAGAACGGGAAGCACGAGTGCCGTGGGCCCGAAGCGTGTCTTGTCGGAGTTGGTCAGATCCGGATCACCGTGGATCGCTGCAAAAGGCAACTTGTCGTTCTGAACCGTGTAGACCTTGTGCTGGAGCACACTGGGTGCGAAATAGAAGCTACCCGTTACTGGCATCACCGAATAGTCGAGCCCATAACCCAGTTTTTGTGCGATCAGTAGGCTGTGAGCCCCTGCCGAGACGACTACCATTGAAGCCAGGATAGGGCCGTCTGGCGTCTCCACTGAAAAACCGTCACCGTCTCGAGTGATCGTGCCGGCTGGAGACGAGAGGCGGATCGAGACCGTTTTTCCTGGAGCTTCAGTTGCCTTTGCGACGAAAGACTCGGTGAGCCGGCCGAAGTCCACGGCAAAGCCTTCAGGGTTGAAGAGCGCTGCAATTTCTTCGGGGCGGGGCTTGCCGCCGACGAGTGCCAGCTTCGGCTCGAGCTCAGCGATTCTTTCCGCTTCTACTGTCTCGAGCGTTGGGAAGAGAGTGCTGAAGGTTTCGCCGCGCTTGCGCACGAGCGCGGCCTCCTCCGCGCCGACGCCGAGCAGCATCTTCCCGTAGCGGCGCATCAGTGTGGGATCACCCGATACCGTCTCGCAATAGATCCGCGTGAGTTCGGCGGCCTCGTGGACGTGCGCAGCTTTTTCGGTGGAGTAGTTTGTCTCGATGTCGCCACAGTGAAGGGTCTGGCTGTTGTTGTGTGCATTGGAGTTCAGCGGGTCGAGGTGATCGTATTTTTCGATGAGACAAAGGCTCGAGATATCGCTGAAAGTGGAGAGCAGGTAGAGCAGTGATCCACCGCTGATTCCTCCGCCGACGATGAGAACATCGAAGCGCTTCTGGCTCATGGGGCACCTCCCGAAGGGTTGAAATCGAGAGCGAAGCATACCATTCAGGGCCGGGGCGGCGCCCTGCTAGAGTTGCCTCCTCGCTACAGCGGAGGACAGAGCCATGCCCATGCCGATCGTGCGAATCTTCACCGGAGAGGACGGAGAGTCTCACTTTGAAGACACGGAAGTCGCGCTTGTTCCGAAGGATGAAGCGAATGCTCTCTCGGAACTCTGCGAATCCCACGAGGTGCAGTTCGAGGAGACCGTGTCCGGCGGGTCCTTCGACTGGCACAACGCGCCTCGGCGGCAGTACGTGGTGACGTTGTGCGGCCGGCTTCAGTTCGAGACCCGGCTCGGGGAAACGCATGAGATCGGTCCGGGCGACGTCTTGTTGGCCGAAGATACGACTGGAGCCGGGCACCGGTGGAAGCTGATAGACGACAACCCGTGGCGCCGGCTCTACGTCCATCTCGAGCCCGAGTAGACAGGCGTATTGGACGAGAATCGATCGCGAGCTTCGGAGGGGCCGGAGAACGCGAACAGCGGTGCGCAGGTGTTCAGCGCCCCGGCGACCCGTTCGAGCGGTGGGTCACCCGGTGCGAGAACTTTCGCAGAGTCTCAGCTGCCCCACGATCCCTGAGGCCCAGAGCGGCGGGAAGAATAGAGTCCAACAGGAGATCCTCGGCAGGGTCGGTACCCTCGAAATTCTTGCCGGTGATCACGACGACCAGTTGGATCGAGGGAATCACGAAAATGTGCTGTCCGCCCCAGCCCCACGCGAAGTAGGCGTGAAATGACCGTTGGCCAACGGGATACCCGTTCACCCACCAGAGGTAGCCGTATCCCTCCATCCACGGCGCTCCCGAAAAGTAGGTCTGAGTGGATTCATCGATCCATTCCTTCGACACGACGCGCTCTTCGTTCCAGACACCCTCGTTCAACATCAGCTGGCCGAGCTTTGCCATGTCCCGTGATCGCAGCCAGAGCCCACCCCCGGTATTCGTCTCCTCGAAGCCGAGTTGTTCCCAGCGGGTTCGGTCGATGCCGAGCTTCGAAAACAGGTACCGGTCGGAGAAGTCTTCGACGCGAGTCCCGGTGGCTTTTCGCAAAATGACGCCGAGGACATCGGTCAGGGCAGTATTGTAGTTGAAGTTCGATCCAGGCCGATTGACGACCGGCCGCTTCAGAACGAATCGGATCGGATCGCGGGCGGAGTAGAAGCGCCGTAGGTCGCTCTTCCGGTCGCCAGAGCTCCACCAAGGCTCGTTCCATTTGAGTCCCGCGCTCATGGTCAGGAGGTGCTTGAGCGCAATCCGCCCCTGGGATGAGTCCTCGAGTTCCTCGTATTCTGGGAAGAAGGTGTAGACCGGCTCATCGACACTTTCGATGAGTCCATTATCAATGGCAATTCCCACGAGCATGGAAGTCACACTCTTCGTCACCGAGTAGACCCGTTGAAGGTTGTCCCTATTGGGTCCGAAATACTCCTCCACGACGAGCCGGCCGTCCTTGGCGATCAGGAGCGACTGGATATTCGGAATCACGCCGCTCTGAATCCGCCCGATTGCGTCTTCTGGCGGCTCCACTCTCATTCCGGTGTTTCGGAGGTCACGAGTCTCCCAGCCATCATCCGCCTGCTCTGGAGCTGCGTAGCGGTATTCAGAGCTTTCGCTGTCCGTGCCGGGAGTTTCGCTCACATAGGCGAACGAAAGTCCGGTGAAGAGCAGGATCGCGAGCATTCTGGGCATCGTGTCCAACGAGACCTCGATTTTTCTGTGATCCGGAGAGTTCCCGCCGGGGTGGTGGCGAGTGGGACTAGTGAGTCTCGAGGGTTGCCACGGCTTGGAGAGGGCCGCTTTTTCAGGCCGGTTCGGAAAAATTACTCCGTGGCTTCCATGTCTTGTGTCTCCACCCGGTGTGGCCGCACGCGAACTCGTTGCGCCAGCCATCTGACCCGATCATGCGAACGCTTGTGCAAAAGAGCGGAAGGGCTTCGAGGTTCCGACGCATGCCACGGTTATACCTCACCACACAGTCTGGGTGAAGTCTGGTATTTCTGCGCGAATGGCCGCAATGTTTGTTCTCCAGACCGAGTCAACGCACCGGTGCATCGAGTCCGATCTTTCCGGTCCACCGGGCAGATCGGTATACTCAGCATTTCTCCAGGAGACCTCCGTGAAGTCGTTTCCCATCGTTTGCAGGCTTCTTCTCGCCGGAGGCGCACTGGCCCTCGGCTGCGACCGGTCGGTACCGCCGTCGGAGCCCGAGGTGTTTCTGGAAGGTGCGGTGCCCGCGCCTCTGGATGCCCATACGGAAGAATTCGAGCGCCGCGTCTACCGGGTGACCGAGGGTGTCTACGCAGCCGTCGGTTTTGGTCTCGCGAACTCGATTCTGGTCGAAGGCGACGACTGCGCGTTCGTCGTTGACGTGCAGGGAAGTATCGAGAGCGCGCGCGAAGTACGCGCGGAGTTCGAAAAGATCACAACCAGGCCGATAGAGGCCTTCATCTACACCCACAATCACGCCGATCATGTCTTTGGGGGGCCGGGCTTCGTAGACCCCGGGCAGGAGATCGATGTCTACGCGCACGACACCACCGAGTTCTACATCGATCGCATGGTAAACCGGATTCGGCCGATCGTTGGGGTGCGCAGCGCCAGGATGTTCGGCAATCACCTGCCGAAGGAGGGCCCGGATCGTTTCGTCAACGCAGGGATTGGTCCGGCTCTCGAGATTGGCCACGGCGGCGGGACGCTCGGCCTGTTGCGACCCACGAGGACTTTCGAGGACGAGCTTGCGGTCGAGATCTGTGGCGTGGCCGTGGAACTGGTTCATGCCCCCGGCGAGACGAATGATCAGCTCTTCGTGTGGCTGCCCGAGAAACGCGTTCTCATGCCGGGAGACAACGTCTACCGTGCATTTCCGAACCTCTACACGATCCGCGGCACGCTCTACCGTGACGTCCTGGATTGGGTGCGCAGTATCGACCAGATGCGCGCCCTCAGGCCGGAGTTCCTCGTGCCGAGTCACACCCAGCCGATCAGCGGGGAGGAACGCATCGAATCGATTCTGCTCGCCTATCGCGATGCCATCCAGTATGTGCACGACCAGACGATTCGAGGCATGAACCGGGGGTTGACGCCCGACGAACTGGTGGCAGAGATCGAGTTGCCGCTGCAACTCCGCGAACATCCCTATCTCCAGGAGTTCTACGGCACCGTTCCGTGGTCGGTTCGTTCGGTCTTCACCGGCTACCTCGGCTGGTTCGATGGAGACAGCGCCACACTCGACCCTGCGAGCCCCGGGGAGCGCGCAGCGGGATACGCGGCGCTAGCGGGTGGTCCGGACGCACTGCTCGCGGCGGCCCGGGAAGCGGTTGGCGAAGGTCGGTATGCCTGGGCGGCGGAGCTCGCGAGCCACGTCATGAGGCTGCGGACGGACGATCCAGAACCCCGGCTCGTGAAGGCACGGGCGCTGCGTGCGTTAGGGCAACGCAGCATGAGCCCGAATGGGAGGAACTACTATCTCACGCAGGCCCTCGAATTGGAGGGCGGGGTGGAGTTGCCCCCGGGCGTGGCCGTCGGCGAGGAACTCATGAGCCTCGTTCAGTCGATTCCCATCCGGAACTTCCTCGCCGCGATGCCGGTGAATCTCGACCCCGATAAGGCGGGCGATGCCGATCTGCTGGTGGGTTTCGATTTCACGGATGTGGGTGAGGGCTACAGCCTTCACGTTCGCAACGGTATCGCCGACCTCCAGGAGGGCTTCCCCGAGGCGGCGGATCTGGCGATTAGCTTGCCTTCCGCACTGTGGCGAGAGATCGTCGTCGGAGCCCGGAATCCCGCCGTCGCTTTCGCCCTCGGGGAAGTCGAGGTCGAGGGTGGAACACTCGAAGTGGTGCAATTCCTCGGCTGGTTCCGTTAGGCCTTCCAGGGGGAAGTATCTGAAGGCTGGGGAAACCGGGTGGGTGGCTCCTGGCGGTTGTTGCGAGAATGCTGCTGTTCGCCCTGCCGGTTGGGAGTCTTGCCGACGGTTTCCGTGATGCTCTTCCAAGAGCGGTGTCCGGGCGCCTGTTCGGTGGTGGTGGAGCCGGCCGACGCCCGGCGCTTCAGGAGGCGTCGTCGGTGCCCAGCGGGTTCAGGGCCTCCCCGGAAACGACGTCCCACGAAATATCCGGGTCGAACGCATCGATCTTGGCTGTGATCTCCGAGGTATCCGGGCCCAGGTTCTTTTCGTAGACCAGCCCGGTCTGGTTCACGAGGAAGGTCATCACCCCGGAAGCGCCGTATTTTGCGGGCCAGGCAAGCAGGGCGAATCCCTTCGTCATCGCCCCGTCCATGATGTATTCCACCGCACCGCCGTGGGCCTCCTCTCCCTGCTTGAGGAGCACGCGAAAGCGGTAGCCGTGGTAGGGTGCGTCCGGACCTTCTTTGGCGGAGTAGCCCTCCGTGCGGGCTGCGGCGAAGAGTGCTCCGAGAGGGCTCGGCTTTTCACCCTCGCCGGTAATCCAGAAGAGTCCGTTCTTCTTGCCGTCCGCGCTGGCGATGGCTCGTGCGTACTGCGGGGTCCCGCCCATCGGGTTCCACGCGTAGTACTCGCGCTCGGCATCGACAAAGGCCAGACACGCCTGAATTGCGCTGAGTTCGTTCCGCCCAACCCGCCGGTCGAGAACCTCCTCGCGGCCTCGTTCGGTATCGAAGTGCGACACGCTTTCGGTTTCAACGAGCGGAATGGGGAAGGGCCAGTGGTCTTTACCCACAATGAGGATTTTCAGGTTGTCGGGAGCTGGTTTCCATTCATGTTTCTGCTCGTAGGCTGCGACGAATCTCTCCCGAAGGGATGCGTCTGCGGCTGGGTCTCCGGAGAAGACCAGGTCCTTGGACCCGGGTCCGAAGATGGCGATGAGCGCGTCGGTGTCGTTCGCCTTCGCCGAAGCCAAGAGTGCTTCGCCGGCCGCAGCGGGCGATTTGAATGTCTTCTGTGCAGTTTCTTCTGCGGTCGCAACCAGTGGGCTGAATGAGACGATCAACGCTGCCAGGAGCCCTGCGATCGTCGACGGTGTCGTTATCCGAGTCATCTTGGCTCCTTTCATCGTCGCCGTCCGCCGCCGAAGTGTCGGCCGCCTCCGCGCCCCCCACCCCCGCGGCCTCCTCCCCAGCCGCCGCCACCACCGAATCCGCCGCGGCTCGCGCGCCCGCGATCGCCGTTGCGGCGGGAGTTGTGCCCGTTGCCGACGCCTGAGAAAGCGCCGCTGCCGCGGCGGCTTTGTGCGTTCCGAAGCGCTTCGGATCGATTGCCGCCAACGCCCCCGCCGGCCTGGGGTTTCATTCCCTTGAACTTGTCGGCACTACCCCGCGCAATTTGCTTCCGTCCCTGTTCTGCACGTCCCCTGAACGAGTCCCGGGCTTTCTGGTTCCTGCTCGAATTTCCGCCGTACTTGTTCTGGGTCTTCCTGTCTCTGTAGCCGGCGCCGCGCCGGTGGGTGTTGTCGTGCCGCCAGGTCGAGTTCTTGATGTTTGTCTTGTTGAAGTTGTTGTACTTGTTGATGTTGACGTTCACATCGGAATGGCCCCAGTTGCATCCGCCCCACAAAGCAGCACCCACAGCCATTCCGACTCCGAACGAGATTGCCGAAGACGCGAATGCGTAGCCCGGTGGGTACCAATAAAAGGGGCGGTACGCGGGGTAGGGCCACGGACCGTAAACCATGGTCGGGTTGTACGTAGGGACGTAAACGATTTCCGGGTTCGCGGGCTCGATGATGATCGTCTGCGACTGGGTCCCCGTCGGTTTGTTTTCGACCTGGACGGTCTGCTGTTCATTGCTGTCGAGATTCCCAGCGTCCTTGGCACGTTGCCGCAGAATCTGGACAGCGTTCATGACTTCGGATTGTTGAGCCAGGAAGGCGTCCCCCAATTGGGTTGTCCAGTCGAGCTTTGTGTTCATCATTTCTAGCGTCTGCGGAAATGCGGTGAGCGATTTGACGCTGGCGTCCCAATTCTGTTTTTCGAGCGCATCCTGCAGCGCCTTGCCTTTGAGGTCGGGGTTCGACTTGGCCCAGCGTGCCGCCTCGACGACTTCGAGCGGGTACGTGGACGCCATCAGCACCTGCGCCACGAGTGAATCGGGGTACAGGGCGATGGGTGCGACCAGCTGGTCCAGCTGCTCGGTGCTGAGAGGCTTTGAACCGCTGTCAGCTGCCCAGGCTGGCGGTATCAGGACCAAGAGCCCGAGGCTCGCCATGAGCACGCGAACTCCAGTCGAACGGATAATGTCTAGGGGGTGCATCGCGTCCATCCATGTCTGGGGCTGTCGTTCTCTGACGGCTGGAGCCCACTGCTCCACCTGCCTCGTAGGAGGCTCTAGTCTGATGGGGGTTCCGAGCCGCAATCTCCGTATGAAGGAGAAACAGAGGGTTTGTCAACCATCAATCGGTGAGAGTTCCCGGCTCGGGCAAGGACACGTGGCTCGCGTCCCGGGAGAATTCCAATTTTCAATGTTCGCAGAAGGGCCGGGATGGACTCTGGAGTGAAAGGGTGCACGCTATGTCAAAATCAAGGCGAGCAGGTCCGAAGCCACTGCGGCTATTCGGAGACCCTGGTGACGAACGCGCTCGCTGGAGGCGGTCGAGTGACGTCTCGTCCATGCCGATCACCGGCGTGCCGAGGTGGCTTGGGAGTCTCCGCATCGGGATGCGCGCGGGAAAGGGGAGGAGCGAAGTCCAGCATGCGGCTAGCAGTGGCGCGGAGTTGCTTCCGGGGGCTGCCCCTGGAGCTCTCTCCGATTGCTAGAATGCCCACCATCTCGGTTTTTTGGGGGGGGCGCGGGTTGAGCCACGCGATCTTCGGGGTGCGCAAAGAGATGCGCGAGGTCGCCGCTACGCGGGACCACTTCTCATTTGAAAAATACAGCCAGCTTGTGCGTCGCCTCACCGACACAGCCATCGGAAGTGGAGGAAGCGCCTGATGCGGATTCTGTTGTCCGGTGAGGTCTTCCCCGATTCATTTGCTGAGAACGTGGGGTGTGGCTTTCAGGAGCTTGGCCACGATGTGACCCACACAGCCGACTTCTTCAAGCAGATGGGTTACGGGCGCATGGGGCGCTTTGCCGAGATGCTCGCGACGCTGCTGCCGCAGGTGGAGCAGAAGGCACAGCTGACGCTGGTCCGGGCCGCCGCCGATCTCCAGCCCGACCTCGTGTTGTGTCTCAATCAGCCGCACCCCAACGTGATCCGCAAGTTGCGACAGGAGGTGCCGCGGGCACGCATCGCTCATTGGATGAGCGATGCCCTCACGGGATTCTTTCGCCAGTACAACCTCGCGAGTGACTACGATGTGATGTTCTTCAAGGACCAGTACATCGTCGACTTCGTCCGCGAGAAACTCGGAAAGAAGTGTTTCTTCCCGCCACAGGCCGCCAACCCCAAATGGCACCGGCGCATGCCGCTCAGCGCTGCGGATCGGGATCTCTACGGATGCGATATGACGGTCGCAGGGAATCTCTACTGGTACCGTGCGCTGTTGATGGAGCCCTTTCTCGATTACGACATCAAGATTTGGGGAGATTACAGCCCAGATTGGATGAACTCACCCGTGCGCAAATTTTACCCGAGGCGTTATGTGGCGTGTGAGGAAAAGGCGAAGGCGTACGGTGCCGCCAAGATCGTATTCAATGCGATGCACTACGCCGAGCTGCTCGGTTGCAACCTGCGCCTGTTCGAGGCGGCGGCGTGCGGAGGATTCGTGATCGTGGACCACCGTCCCAACATCCACGAGGTGTTCGAGCCGGGCAAGGAGATTGTCACCTTTCAGGGCCGTGATGAGCTCAAGGAGAAGGTGGACTACTATCTCGCTCACGAAGACGAGCGGCGTTCCATCGCTGACGCCTGTCACGAGCGTGCACAGCGCGACCACTTGTACCCCACGCGACTCAGCCAGATGCTTCGCTACATCTTCGACGACGAGTCCACGGCGTCGTCATAGCGGATCGTCAGATCGATCTTGGGACCGGCGTGTCGGTGTTCTGGATTCGACGACCTTTCCGGAATGTTTCCTTGTGCCCCGGCACCGGGTCATCGGTCGCGTCTACTCGCCGGGTGCAGCGCCGATGGGCGATTGGGTTCCCGGTTGGCCTGACGATATGCTCGCATGAGTTTTTCAGGCGCTCTTGACCGCCGATGTGGGCCTGAAAGAGATCGACGGGATCGACGCTCTGGTGCTGGCCACGATGTAGAGGCGGATTTCCCCTCATGCCGCGATTCGAGGCGTTTGCGGGGTGCCAAATCGGGCGTTCGGTCTCATACCCGGGCGTGAAGCGAGGGCATCGTGCCAGGGCCGTCGAGCCGAGCATTCCCCGGGCTACGGCTGACTAATCCGGTTCTCGTATGTCACACTAGAAGTGTGGTGAAACGCGCCGTCGACTGGGCGATTACCCTGCCATTCGTCCTCTCGTTTGTCGTGGTGCTCCTGGTCTTCGATCCCATACAGCGCGTGGCACGCCTCTTCGGCCAGCGCCCGCAAGAGATCGCCGCGGGCTGGCTGCAGGTATGGCTCGTGCGTTCCCTCTACGTGAGCGGAGCTCGGCTCTCGGTAGAGCGCTCACCGGCGGTGGAGAAGAACACGCCCTACATCATCGTTTCCAATCACCAGAGCATGTTTGACATTCCCTTTGCCGGCTCGTTGCTCTTCTCGAACTTCCCAAAATACGTCTCGAAGAAATCGCTCGCCCGCTGGTTGCCGTCCATCTCCTACAATCTTCGCCGAGGTGGCAATGCACTCATCGAACGCTCGGACCGCGACCAGGCGACGAAGGCAATTCGAAAACTTGGAGAGTACGCTCAACGAAGGGGCGTCTCGGCTCTCATCTATCCCGAGGGAACCCGCGCACGCGCGGGCGTGCTCCAACCCTTCAAGATGACCGGTGTACTCGAGCTTCTGCGTGCGGCACCGAACCTTCCGGTGGTCCCCTTTGCAGTCGACAACTCGTGGAAACTCTTGCGCCACAGTCTACTTCCCATGCCGTTTGGCACGCGGCTTCGCGTGTGGATCGGTGATCCGATCAAGCGACACCCGGACGAAGACCCGAAGGCGCTCGTCGAGCAGGCACGCCGCGGGATCGAGATGACTCTCGAGCGATGGCGGGAAGCCGAGAGCGCGAACGCTTAGGTCCAGCGCGGCGAGTGGGCCGACGGCCGGCTTCATCGATGTCGGGAAGAGCCGTCGACTGCGCGCGCGGAAGGGCTCCATCTGCCCGCGAGCGCTGGGGAGCTGTGCGGCTTCTTCGGGGTGGAATTCGCCGGGGGTCGAGTGGTTCAGGCCAACTCGGACGAGGTGTCCGATTCGTTGCGTGCTTCGAGCTGGAGGTTCATCAGTTCCTCGTAGATGCCCCCCTCAGCCATCAGTTCGTCGTGCGAGCCGGAGCGTACGACGGTTCCATTCTCGAGCACAACGATCTGGTCGGCCCGCCGAATCGTCGACAGCCGGTGTGCGACTATGAAAACGGTACGGCTTTGGCGCAGCGATTCGATGGCCTCCTGAACCGTGCGCTCGGTTTTGGCGTCCAGGGAGGAAGTGGCTTCGTCACAGATCAGGATCGCGGGGTTCTTGAGCAGCGCACGAGCAATCGTGATTCGCTGTCGCTGGCCGCCCGAGAGTTTTAGGCCGAACTCTCCGACTTCAGTCTCGTAGCCACTGGGAAGTTGCTCGACGAACTCGTCGACATGCGCGGCCGCGGCCGCCGCTAGGACTTCGAGGTCGGTGGCGTCGGGCCGCCCATATTTGATGTTGTGGAATATGGTCGTATCGAAGAGGAAGGGCTCCTGGGTCACTACTGCGATCTGGCGGAGGAGTGAATCCCGCGAAATCTCCCGGAGTTCCACTCCGTCGATTCGGATGCTGCCCTCGTCGGGTTCCTGGAAGCGGAGCAGCAGGTCCACCAACGTCGTCTTGCCCTCACCGGTGCGACCGACGATCGCAACCACTTCTCCCGGTCTGGCTTCGAGCGAAACATTTTGGAGTACGCGTTCGCGCCCGTAGGAGAATGTCACGTTCTCCATCCGGATGCTCTCGTGCACGCCGTCGATCTGAATTGCGTTGGGGGGATCGGCGGTTTCTTCCGGGGTGTCGAGGAGCACGAGGAATCGTTCGGCGGATGCCAGGGCGTCGGCCATCTCTGCCCAGTTGCGCGCCATGAGCTTCACGGGTCGGTAAATGGTACCCAGGGCGAGGGCGAAGGCCGCTACATCGCCACTGGTAAGGCCCCATTGGCTCAGAAGGACCAGAGTCACGCCCAGGATGATTATTGAAATGGAGAAGCCCGAGTTCAGGAACTCAACGATACTGGCAGAAACCACTCGATGCTTCACGACCTTCATGTTGCGGTAGAAGAGCTTGCGGGCTTCAGTGCGGAAGGCGCGCTCCTCGAGGTCTTCGCCGCGGAACGCCTTGATGACCTTGATGCCGGAAAGAATCGAGACGAGCCGTTGTGTCACTTCCCCGAGCTGTTCTTGGCGGCGGCGGGATTTGTCCTGGATCTTTCCGCCGAAGAAAAACATCACTGACATGGCCACGGGAATTACGAGTATTGCGATGATTGTCAACTGCCAGGAGATGTAGATCAGGGCCACTGTCCCCATCGCGATCATGATGGTCGAAGGCAGCAGCTCCGACAGCAGGAAAGTGAGGCTCCTCTGACTGTTTTCTGCGTCTCGCAGCGCGCGTGTCAGGGTGTCTCCACTGCTGGTCTTGCGATGGTACGCGAGGGGGAGCATTAGCAATTTCGAGGCCAATTGTTTCTGGATGTCGAGTCCGATGCGTCCCAGCGCATAGGCAACCAGATACGTGCGACCGAAGTGGCCCAGAGGCATTACGATGATGATGATCAGCCCTGCGAGCATCACCCAGCGAAAGCTCTGAGATACTTTTCCGAGTATCTCGGTGCGCTTCGCCTCGGTTATGGTCTCGTCGCTGGATTCAGTTTCTGCGCTGGTATTGGTGCGGGGGGTGATGGAGATGGAAGCGGGGTCGCTGAACCCCGGGAGCCAGTCGATGTTGCTCGATGCCACTTGCTGGTAGGGAAGCATCACGTCGTCGATCAGGGGCTTCATCAGGTAGGCGCGGCCGTAGCGAGCTCCGGAAAACACCAACGTACACAGCATCGCGGCCACCACGACGCCGAAGTAGGGCGCTGCGTAGCGGACCATGCGCTGGAATGTCACACGGGCGTTGGGCTTTTGGGCGGACGGGCCGAGCGGCGTAGTGGTGGCACCCATGTCGGGCCTTCCTCTCTCGTGTCCGGTGCTGGCGCGTGCTTCCGTTCCGGGCTGGATCCGTCGGGGCGAATCGGACGGTCGGGAAAGCGCGGCTGCAACCGTGTCCCCGGCTCTCTAGACCAGGAGCCGCCCCCCCCCTCGAGACCCAGTTTTGCTCATCGGGATCGTCTTCGAGATCGTAGAATTCCGCTTTGAAATCTCCATCGACATAGTGGATGAGCTTCGAGTCCACTGAACGCAAAGCCTGCTGCTCGGGCCCATAATAGACCGAGCCTGCGTGGACGGCCGCTCGTCCGAACTCTTTCGGAAGAGCTGCCGGGTCACGCAGGGCAGATGGTAGCCAAAGTCGTGCGAACCTGGCCGATCTGGAAGGTCGTGACGGCCGGGGGAAGACCAAGCCGTACAGCCGGAGGCGGCTCCCCGTAGCGTTTATGTGGAATGCAGTGAAACCGGAGTTCGACGCGGGGTGGAGATTGTCCCTGCTCCCGGTGAGCGCCTCGTTTTCATTCGAGATCGAGCAGAACTGGTTGTGCCCGTTCGCACCCCAGCCCGAGAAATTGTTGCCCATAGAGGAGGGCTTCGCGGAGAAGTGTGCGCGACTTGGTGGCGGTGGGCTTCCGGTGCGCCCAACCTCTAGAATGCGGGGCGATGACGACAAAGCGGACTTCGGAGAGCAATGTTGAAAGAGGACCCTTCGCCTGGCTTCTGATCACCCAGGTCGTCTTCGTGGCTATGAGCCCTGTGATCAGCAGTTTCCCTCGAGGCCGCTGGATCCAGGTGGCGGTGCTCTTCGCCATCCTGATTGCCGGCGTTTATGCGGCAGCCGCACGTCGGGGTTTTTTGATCATCGCGCTCTTCTTGCTAGTCCCGGCTCTCTTTGCATGGCTCGGTCCAGATGTTTTCAGCGTGACAGAAGACGAAGTCTCCCGTCTCCTCAGTGCAGCGGCCTGCTTCGCGTTCACCGCGGTGGTGGTTACCGCGGCAGTTGCTGGGCACAGAAACGTCAGTAGGGAGACCATCATAGGCGGGATCGATGTCTACCTGCTCATCGGCATGGCCTTCATGTTTCTCCACCAGGCCGTCGGCATTGCCAACCCAGCCGCGTACACCATGGATGGAAAATTCCTGTCGGAGCTTTCGTCGTCCGCTCCAGAGTTTCCCAGCCTTTCGACCATGCTCTACTTTAGTTTTACGACTCTGACGACTCTGGGTTATGGAGATATCGTGCCGCGTAGCTCGATCGCACGCTTGCTGACCAGCACGGAATCGGTGATGGGTCAGCTCTACGTCGCCATCTTCATCGCCCGTTTGGTGAGCATCCAGGTGAGCCAGAGAATCGTGCAGTCCAGACGAAGCGACGAGAGCTGAAACGATTTGACCTTGATCGGAGATACCCGTTAGAGCTGCTCCGGATCAACGCGACCTCGATGGGTGTTCCGACGCACGCTCGTGACCGCGCTGCTCGGATGCGTGGGCGCTGCTGCGGGTCCGCTGTCGCATCTGCTCCCTTTCCCCCGCGGTTTCGCCCGCCCGGCAGTGCCCAGGTCCGCCCGAAGGGCGGCTTGACCCGTGGAAGCTGGCGGTTTTCCGCAGACTCCTTTCCGTTGCTCCCGGTGACGAGCTCGTAGCCGACCTTCTGACTAGTCCCGAAGCTGGATGTTGTCCGCAGACTCCTTTCCGTTGCTCCCAGTGACGAGCTCGTAGCTGACCTTCTGACCGTCATTCAGCGAATTGATGCCGGCCTTCTCCAGCGCGCTCCGATGCACGAAGGCGTCCTTCTCGCCGTTTTCGGGCTCGATGAAGCCGTAGCCCTTGGTGGCGTTATACCATTTCACAGTACCGTTGGTCATACTTATTTTCCTTTAAATACCTATGGTTATACAGTCTAGTTGCATGCTGGACTCACGTCGAGAACGCCCATAGCGTCCGGCAGGCAACCCGGTCAAACCGCGTTCTCGCGGGGATCGATCGGGGCGCTCACCAGACGACACCGTGACGCAATCAGGCCTTTCTATAGTCCGTTTCTGTCAGGATGGCTAAAACCCAGAGAGAATAGGAAATTCAAGCTGCATTTTCCCTGGAGCCGGTCAGCAGGTATCGCGCACCCCGCAGCTCTCATTTCGCAGATCCGGGCGAGGGGGTCGAGTAGAGAGCAATCGTCCGCCCGAGCGCCTGAGTCGAGCAGTGTCTCAGGGCAGTCGCCCAGTCACCCAGACTGAGTGGAGCGGCCGGCCCTATACTCGGAAAAATTTCAAGGAGCCCACTGATCGAACCGGCCCCGGCCTCGACGTTCAACGAAGGGAAGCCAGGATGCATGTGGTGGTTGTCGGAGCGGGACTTCTCGGACTGTCCACTGCGCACGCCTTGGACCAGGACGGACACGAAGTCAGCCTGGTCGAAGCAGGTGATGGGCCGGGGCTCGAAACGAGCTTTGCGAATTCCGGCATGCTTTCGCCCAGCCTTACGGACCCCTGGAACGCGCCCGGTATTTTCTTCAAAATGTTTCGCTGGCTGGGGCGCGAGGATGCGCCCTTTCTCCTGCGACTCCGTGCCGTTCCGTCGCTGATTGGATGGGGTGCTCGCTTCTTCTGGCAATCGGGCCGGCAGCGATACGAGAAGAATTGGATCTCCAATCTCCGACTCGGCCTCTACAGCATGGAGGTTCTGAATGACCTGGTCACTGAGCACAAGTTACCTTTCGCTCGTGGCTACACCGGTATCCTCAAGGTCTTCCGAAACAGGGAAGAACTCTCGGCTGGTCTCAAACAGGCAGATTTTCTCGCGCGCCAAGAGATCGAGACACGTGTGCTCGACGCGAGCGAACTCGTAGAACTGGAGCCGGCACTGTCAGGGGCCGCTCACGCCCTGGAGGGTGCCATCCATCACCCGATCGACGGTCACGGCGACGCTTATCTATTTTGTCGTGCCCTCGAGCGTGTCCTGGGTAAGGCAGGTGTCCAATTCCATTACGGTTTGCAGGCAAGGGGATTTTCCCGCGACGGTCAACGCATCGCGGCGGTCGAGACGGATCGAGGGCCTATCGAGGGAGAGGCCTTCGTTTTGGCGGCGGGGAGCCACAGTGTCGAGCTTGCGGCGACCATGGGGGTTCGCATCCCCGTTCGCCCCGCCAAGGGCTACTCCATCACCCTTGATCTGAAGGATGGATGCGAACATCCCCAGATACCCGTCGTCGATGACAGTCTGCATGTTGCGCTCACACCGCTCGGAGAGAAGTTGCGAGTGGCTGGCACCGCCGAATTCACGGGTTACGACAAAGGACTTACCAAGGGTCGGATCCAGAACCTTCTGGACGTTCTGGGCCGGATCTATCCGCATTGTGCGGAGCAGGCGCAGTCTGAAGCGGTTGCGCCGTGGTGCGGACACCGGCCCATGTCTGCGGACGGTGTCCCGATACTGGGAGCCACGTCCGTGTCCAATCTATTCCTCAATACGGGTCACGGTCCGCTGGGTTGGACCCTCGCGTCGGGCTCGGGCCGCCTGGTATCCGATCTAATCGGAGGCAAGACACCGAACCTGCCCCTGGAGCCCTATTCCGTCGCACGATTCCGCAGCTATTGGCCATTTTGAAGTGGTTTCCCAGATCGCGTCCGAGGCAGGTGCAAAGCGTCAGTGCTCGCCGATATCGAGGGCGTCGAGTAGATCGCGTCGGAAGCGCTCGTAGCCGAAGCGTTCGCGCGCCTGGCGCATGCCCTCTTCGGCCCAGCGGCGTCGCAATGCCGGGTCGGCGAGAAGCTCCGCCAATGCGACCGCCAGCGCAGCCGGATCGCCGTAGGGAACCAGGCGCCCAGTGCGCTCGGAATCGATCACTTCCGGTGCCGCATCTGCCGTCGAGCCAATGCACGGGAGCCCGTGCCAGAGCGCCTCTGCGTAGACGAGTCCGAAGCCCTCTTGGCGGCTCGGCATCGCGAAGAGCGATGCACGCCGATACAAGCGAGAGAGTTCGAGGTCGCTGACGCGGCGGAAAAAGTCGACGCAATCCGCCAGCCCCGCTTCGCGGGCTTTGGCTTCGAGACGCTCGCGATCGTCGCCGTCGCCGACGATCCACAGGCGTGCATCCGGTATCCGGCGCCTTATATCGGGCCACGCCTCGATGAGCGCATCGTGGCCCTTACCCTGCTCCTCCGCCCAGAGCCGGCCGACAATCAGTACGGCGGGCTCGCGTTTGGCGCTTGCGTCCGGGAGCCCCAAGGGTTCCCAAGTGGCGATGCGACGCGGGTCGATGCACAGCGGCGTCACGCGTACGCGCGATTCGAGATCCGGGAAGCGGCGTGTGACGTCGCGACCGGTGTGCGCGGAGTTGGTGAGCAGGCGCCAGGCGCCGCACATCGCGCTGGCCAGCGGCTCCTTCTCGCTGCGTTCGAGCTCGCCCCCGTGGCAGAAAATCGCGTAGCGCGGGGTCGGTAGCCCCGGCAGCGGCAGCCGCAGCGAGCGCGCTGGGCCCACCTGATCGAAGACGATGAGCTCGTGGCGGCGCCAGAGCCAGCGGGCCCACAGCTGGGCCGCGAAGAGCGGCTGGCTGCCTCGCGCGAGCCATTGGGTGCCGCGGGCCGGTGGCTGGGGGGCGTGTGCGGGCACGTCGTGCAGCAGCACGCGATCGACCACCGCCAGCCGGCCCGCGTCGACCTCGGCGTCGAGTGCCCGCGCCATGGCGCGGCATACACTCGCGATGCCGCCTTCCAACTCCATGCCGGCAAGAGCGAGCAAAACGGCTGAATTCTGGCGCACCTTGCCCCTTGGGGGATGAACACGATGTCGTGAGAGCCTACCGGGATCTTGCGAGTTCCCCAGCCCCCCCTGGGGTGCCACGTCGCGCTCTCCAGCGCACTTCCCACCGGAGAGGCGAGACCCGCTGATGAGACCGGCATCTCGCTCACGAGATGCGTGAACCCTCTCCCAGCCCGGAGCTTCGAGGCATCGATCGGGTACTTGCGGCCAGCCGAAACTCGTGCGCATGGTGCCTGAGGACACGTTCCGGGCCGTCTGCGGCGATGCTCAGGTGGTCTCTGCGCTGCTCGATCTGCCGAACTTCGAGGTCGAATACTTGGGCGAGATGCGGTTGCGCGATCGGGCTCGATTCACGTATCGAGGCACCGCACGCCGCGCAGCCGAGTAGGCGCCTACCTGTCTTTCTCCGCGAGCGAGATGGCGCCGCTCGATACTGCGTGTCTGATCGTGGCCGCGTTCCAGAACCCCAATGTCTTCGCAGCCATTAGAGCTTTCCACACTCGTCCCTCGCTCCGTGTCGGTCTGCGTCTGTGGCCGACCCAACAAAAGACGCTGTGTCATGTTGTAATGATCGAAGTCGTGCGGTGCCGGAGAGCGAGCCTGGCGGGCTTCGAGAATCGGTCGATATCGTTGGAGCAGGGCATCGGACAGCCAGCCCACTCGAGCCTCCAGAAACGCTGTTCTCGGGATTCTCGCTGTACCGGATTCCAAGAGCCTCTCGGATCTCTTTACCCTCAATCAAGAATCGAAGCCGATGCGCTCGTGGTGACGCGACTTCTGCCAGAACCTCTGATTGCCCGGTTGCTTCGACTCCCCGAAGTCCTTCGGCCAAGTCTCCGGAAAGGCTCGATCGGTCATCATCGCGCATTTCAGCGGCACGGGAGTTGCTAGCATCGTACGTGTGGCGAGATCATCTCAGATGAACCCACGGCACGACGTAGTGGGCGGAGCGTTGTTCGTCGTCTCCGTCTTCGCCTCGGCCTTTCTGATCTTTCTCGTCCAGCCAATGGTGGGCAAACGAATTCTCCCATGGTTCGGCGGCGTGCCGGCCGTCTGGATGCTCTGCCTGGCCTTCTATCAATCGACGCTCTTCCTGGGCTACGCCTACGCTCATTTTCTCATCCGTTTTGTTCGAGCCAGTCGACAGTTCGCGATTCATGCCATCCTGATCGGCACCGCTCTCGTAGCGCTTCCGGTTCTTCCTGGCGATCACTGGCAACCGTTGGGTGCCTCGAGTCCAGAAGTCGAAATCCTGATCATGCTGGTCGCCAACGTCGCTCTGCCTTTTGTCGTGCTCGCGTCCACAGGCCCGCTGGTGCAGGCCTGGTTTGCACGCCGCTATCCGGGGCGCTCTCCCTACCCGCTCTACGCAGTCTCGAACCTGGGCTCGTTGTTGGCCTTGGTCGCCTACCCCGTCCTCTTGGAACCGCAGCTCGGACTGTCGGACACCGGGGATCTCTGGGCGATTGCCTTTGGCGTTACCGCCGCTCTGGTGCTCGCGTGTGCTGCGCTGGCTTGGCGCAGCCCTTCGGATTCGGGTGACTCGCTCGAGGTGGACCGCAGCGAAGGTACGGAGCGGCTGAGCGCCCTGCGGGTCGTGCTCTGGCTTCTGCTCTCGGCGTCCGCGGTGCTGGTGCTGATGGGCGTGACCAATAAGTTGTGTCTGGACATCGCCAGCGCTCCGTTCCTGTGGATACTTCCGCTGGCTACCTACCTACTCACGCTCATTCTTTGCTTCGCGTCCGAATCGCTTTACAGCCGGATTCCCTATGCCGCACTCGCCCTCGCAGCGCTGGTATTGACGGTTGGACTGCCGCTCTGGCTCGGATGGGTCGACCCGTCCGTGCAATCGTTCTTCGGATCGATCGACCTGCAGATTACGTGCTTCTGTCTGCTGCTCTTCAGCGTGGGGATGATGATGCACGGTGAACTCTACCGGCTTCGCCCACCTGCCCATGCACTCACGGCCTTCTATCTTTGTGTCGCCGGTGGCGGCGCCCTCGGTGGGATTTTTGTCGGCATCATGGCTCCAGTTCTCTTCGACGCCTACTACGAGCTGGAACTGGGTCTGGCACTGGCCTGGATACTTTTTCCCATCGCCTGCGCCTATGGCCGCTCCGCTCTCCCGACCACCCGAACCGCTCGGTGGAGCCCGGCGGTGGTGGCCACGCTGGCCGTGGCGCTGATCGCTTACAACATGGGGACGACCGGATTCAACCCCAAGGACCTGCGATACCAGGAACGAACCTTCTTCGGGATACTCCGTCTTGTTGAAAGGGGAGAAGAAGACAACCGTCAACTCCACCTGTTGAACGGTACGACCCTGCATGGCGTGCAGTTCTCGAATCCAGAATTGAGAGGGCTCGCCTCATCCTACTATGGCCCTGCCACGGCGATCGGTTTGCTCGTGAGCAATCTGGATCCAGAGGTTTCGGTCCGGGTTGGCGTGATCGGCCTGGGCGCCGGGACCTTGGCTGCCTATGGCCGTGACGGCGATTTGTTTCGCTTTTACGAGATCGATCCGGCTGTCGTCCGCATCGCCCGCGACGACGGATATTTCGACTTCCTGAGTGCAAGCCCAGCCGAGATCGAGGTTGTGGTCGGTGATGCTCGGCTGTCGCTCGCCAGAGAGCAATCTGAAGGCATCGAACAGGACTTCGATATCCTGGTCGTCGATGCGTTTAGCAGCGATGCGATTCCGGTCCACCTGCTCACGGAAGAGGCCTTCCGCCACTACGCCGACACCCTCGCCCCAGACGGGCTGCTCGCCGTTCACGTAACCAACCGCTACATGGACATCAGGTATCAGGTGTCTCGACAGGGGTTGGCTTCCGGCTTGACAGCACTTCACGTTTCTACGCTGCAGGCGAAGCGCTTCCGTAGCATGCCGTCAGAGTGGGTACTGCTCAGCCGAGATCCGAATCGAATCCAGCGACTCACTGCGAGAATCGCTCGGTACTACAACCGCTTGGGGCTGCGCGCTTCCGGGATCAGAATAGGTCTGCCGGCATCCGCCTTCCTTCAGGACATCCCGGTCTGGACGGACGACTACAGCGATCTCTTCAGCCAGATCCTCGACCTGCCGAAGCCTGGGAGCTTGAGGAGTGGTTTTGTGACATCCGATGAGTAGGGATCCGGGACGAGGCCGGGCTCCAAACCGCGCGGTGTCGACACGGTCCGCTCGCCGCCGGGTGAGTGGCAGCCAGTATCAGCGCTTCCTCAGTTCCACCACGGCCTCGTAGAGCTGTCCCCCCTTCTTCGCTTTTTCGGCTCGCACTTCTGAATGGATGATGCTGCTTCCGACTCGCGACGCCCGGGGGATATGAATGTCCACAACCTCGAGCCCGACCGATTCGGCGATTCTGGCGAGATACCGATCTGTTGGGATCATTACTCCTTGCAAGATGCTGTTCCCAATCACGACAAGGGCAGTTCCGCGGCGGCGAAGAACGAACCTGGCGGCCTTCGAGAATCGGTAACAGTCATTGAAGTACGACGCCGCATAGTTTGCCCATCCGCGCCCGCCGTAAACGCCGTTCTCTGGGTTCTTCCGGCGCAGAACCCCAAGAGTCCGTCGAATTTCTTCATCTGCGATCGGAAAATCCAGATCGATGCGCTCGTTCTCACGTACCGTCTGCCAGAACTTTCCAAAGTTCCGATACTCCAACTCCTTGAAGTCCTTAGGTGAACTTGCCAGTCCAAGCCAGTACAGATGAGGCCGGGTATTCCGGTTGTAGTGATAATTGTTCAAGTACGGGGGAGATGTGATGAGCAGGTCTACAGACCCGGATTTGATCTGGCGGAAGGAATCAAAGAAGGATTCATTGACCACGATCGAACTGGGCTTGCAGCCCTTCATCCGAGCCCTCACCCAGTCGATGTCACTCGCCATCTCGTAGAGCTTCCCTGCGATCGCCTGGTCCACCGCATGATCTTCTACCTCGGGCCGTCCAGCGCTGACCTTTCGACTGAGACTCGGCTCATACGAGTAGTTCGAGTAGGTGACCATCGTGGATGCGAACGCGAGTCGAAACGCGTCACTGGCGGACTTGTCATTCAGCTGCTCGATGAAGTCGAGCGTCAGCAACACCTTTCGGAGAACCTTCGGGCTGTAGAATGCAGTTCTTGTGCGGAACCCTTCGGGCGGTTGTGCCTTTGGTTTTCGATCATTTCGAGAAGCATCTTCGTGAAACGAGAGGAACTCGAGCGTAGCCTTCTCGAGAGCTGACGGTTCAATTCGATACGCCTGGGTTTTTATTCTGCATGCAAAGGCGGCGTAAGGATTGATTTCGAAGCCAGCCACATCGTGGCCAGCGAGATTTGCCTCCACCAAGGTTGTGCCGACTCCAGCGAACGGGTCGAGCACCAATCCGGGTTGTTTCATGTGTCTCTCGAGCGCACTCTGGACAAAGTCCCGCGAGAAGCCGGCAATCCATGGAACCCAGCGATGCAACGGAAGTGACTTATTGCTCGCGAATGCGGGATCGTTGAAGCCAGGAGCGTTGGCCAATTTTGAGTCTCCTTTCGCCGCTGGCGTCTCCGAGCGATCAGGTTGGTGTGAGTATCGCCGGGTGAAGTGGCGGATTCGTATCGCTGTCGTACTCGGCTACTCGGCGAACCAGGTCGCCGGCATCTGTCGCTGTGTGCACGAGAGTTGCTACAGAATACTCGTCGGACCACAGCGGTCTGTCTGTGGGGATCTCCAGGTGAAGGCCGGTCGCGAGCACCACGATGGCAGCTGCGATGACCCATGACGGCCGCCTGCTCGATGCCGTTTCCGGCACCGCAGGCCTGCGTGCCGAAGCGGTGCTCAGGCGCGAGGCCCCAGCGAATCGCTGCGACGCGGAACAAAGAAGCTAGGTTGACGGATGCGGTGTGAAAAGATCTTCGGGTCGGTTCTGGGAAAGGTCACGGATTCTCATCTCACCGTCTTGGTAAACGATCGGGAGATTGGCGGATGGCCCTTTGGCGGTTCGCTGTTGCCTGGGACGGCAAGGTAGCGGAATCGGTAATCGTGGTGCAACGCGCGGAAACGGTGGGGCCGCTCGGCCCTGCCGGCCACTCTATGCCGGCGGGGCGAGGACGCGCATCGAGATTCGGGATACAGATCCGAAATCCTTCGGCCGGACACGATGTACCCGGGAACAGGCATTGAGGTTCTCGATTCGACAGTATTGTTTGGCAATCGGAACCAGGGAAAACGCAGCTCGAACTGCCTATGCTCAGTGCCAAGGACAAGGTTTGGGCCGTGTTGATCCATGCCGAATCGGATGCATAGACTTTCTGCTGGGAGCAAAATGTTCCGATTGCCCTGGTTAAGTCTCGTTGTCCTGCCGCTGGTCCTGGCCGCCGTAGGCTCTTCGTGGAGCTGTCAGCGTCCGGCCGAGGTCGGGCGCGTCGTCGTCGTCGAACGCGTGCCTTCGGGTTGGCGTGCGGCGGAGCAGACTGCCCGCCTGGTGCGCGGGGAAGAGGGCGCGTCGGGCGAAGCTGGCTTCCTTCTGGAGCCCGGCCAGAAGCTCGACGTTGAACTCCTGCACCCCACCCGCATCGCCCGAGTCGATGTCCAGGCGGAGAGCGGTGCCACCCTTCGGATCGTCGCCTCGCCGGACGGGAAATCCTTCCAGCATGTCTGGGATGTCCCGGCGCTGGATCCACCGGGCCTGCGCACCCGCCGGGGGCCTACGCTTCGCTTGCCGGAGCCGGTGCAGGCGCTTCGCATCGCAAGCGTTGGGGGAGCTGCGAGAATTTCTGACGTCGCGGTGGTCGCTCCGGGGGTGAGCCTGCATCCCTGGCAAGTGGCGGCTCTGGCCTGGCTGCTGTTCGGCCTCACGTTCGTCGGAAGTCGGTTCTCAGTGTTACAGCCGAGGGCACAGCGTGTTCTCGCCGGCTGGCGACGCCACGACGCGGTGGTCGCCGTATTCGGCCTGGCGCTGGGATCTGCGTGGCTTGCTCCCGCCGCACTCGGTGCCCTGGCGATCTACGGGCTGGTCGCACGCAGCCCGGGTGGGACGGGCGAGCGGCTCTGGACTCCCCGCGCGCTCGGAGTGCTGCTGGTCGTGGTGACGGTGCAGTTGCTGCTGCTCACCCGCTTCAGCGGGCATCTGGCGGGCCCCGAATTGCTCGGTGCGGCCTATGACTCCTTGGCCGATCACCTTACCCGGGGCCGCTCGACCCTCGAACCCTGGGCGATCCGGTGGGAGGCGTTCCACGTAGGGGATCGGATCCACACCTACTTCGGCCCGCTCCCGGCCCTGCTGCGGATGCCCGCCAACCAGTTGGCGCCCTCTCTTTACGGACTCTGGTCGCGCGGGTCGTGCCTGTTGGCCGCGGTCCTGGCGCTCGGGGCGCTGGCGCTGCTGCTCCAGCACGCCCTGGCGAGCAACCCCCACCTGGCTCTTCCCACGCGGCGCCGCCTGCTCGAATTTTCGCTGTTGGGCTTCGGTCTGGCCTCTCCCTGGCTCTTCGTGATGAGCGCCGGCTCCCTGTACCACGAGTCCATCGTCTGGGGTGCCGCCGCCTCCGCCTGGGGCGTGTACTTTGCGGCTCGACTTCTGGAAGCAGAGCAGGTTTCAGGAGCAGCTCTTCTCGGGCTGTCCGCCGCTGCCGGAGCGGCGCTCCTCTCCCGCGTGACCTTCGGGGTTCCGCTCTACGGGATTCTCGCGTTGGCTGGAAGTCTCGCCCTGCGCAACGCCATCGCGGGCGAGGCGCGTGACCGCGCCCTGGCACGCCTCGCCGTGGCCCTGCTCCCCGCTGTGGCCTGCCTGGTTTTCCAGCTCTGGTACAACCTGGACCGCTTCGGTTCGGTGACCGTCTTCTACGATCCGAAGTACCTGCCCTACCTGGCATCGGGGACCGATGCTTGGGGCTTCGATCCGCGCCGCCTCTTCTATGGCCTCGCCAACTACTTCGGGGCGGGTCAGGGCGCGTTCTCCTCGAGCTTTCCCTGGGTGCGCGTGTCCTCGCCGGTGCTCTCGCCGGAACTCTATCCCTGGGTGGCGCCGAGCCACGTGGTGTCGCTGTTGGTGGTCTCGCCTTGGCTGTTGATCGGCGCCGCCGTGGGGAGTTACCGGCTGCTGAGCGCCAGCCTCCTGGCCCGGTTGTTCGCGATGCTGCTGCTGGCCGAACTGGTTCTGGTGATGTGTTACTTCCTCGTGGAGCAGCGCTACGCCCTCGACTTCCTGCCCTTCCTGTCCTTCGCCTATGCCTTCTATCTGCGCGATGCCGGCGAACACCCCCTCGTTCCGATCATGCCCTGGATCATCGTTATCTCATGCCTGGCGACTTTCTCGAGCACCCTCTCCTGGATTCCGCGAGCGGGTCCCTCCTATCCGCTTCGGTACAAGGCCTCATTGCTGGCCAGCTTCGAGCGGGTCGACCGGGTCCTCGGTGTTGGCTCGGGCTCGTTGCCGGATCTCCCGAATGATCGGAACGAGAAGTGATGTGAACCGCTTGATCCGCGCTCTGTCAGATGGCAGATGTCGTCGATGGTCGCCCCGTTTTGTCTCGAGATGTGAGCCATGTCGACGATGGCCGTCACGTTCTCTCGGAAGGAGGTCGCGGTCTTGATGCTCTTCCCCGCCTCCATTTCGGGGTTTGCTCTCACCGCAGCGCATCCGTGGTCTCGGCGTGCTCAACTCGAGCGCGCTAGAGTCGACCAATCGATGGGTTTGTCGGGAGCCGATGCGTGACACGGCGGGTTGTTGCACTGTGGGCAATCGCCACGCTGATCGGGACCTTCGGGTGCAACGAGGTCGAGACTCCGGACTCCCCGAACGTCTTTCTCATTACGGTCGACACGCTTCGCGCAGATCGCCTCGGTGCTTATGGCAGTGGTCGCGCGCTCACACCCGGTCTCGATCGGCTGGCGGCCGAGAGTGTGGTCTTCGAGAATGCCTACGCACCGGTCCCCTACACCGTACCCTCTGTATCCGGTCTGCTCACCGGGCGACACCCGTTCGTCACGGGGGTCATGGGGAATTTCGACATCGTCCCCGATGCAGTTCCGACACTGGCGGAGCGGTTGCGCGAGGCTGGCTGGCGGACGGGGGCAGTCGTCAGCAACTTCGCACTGCGCCGCACCAGCGGCTTCAATCGCGGATTCGATGCGTACGATGACCAGTTCACCCAACTGGAACTCAATCGAGAGCATCCCGAGCGGACTGCTCAAAAGACCCGCGAAGCTGCGCTCGCGGTGTTCGACGAATTGAAGCGAGAGGATGTGGTTCCAGTCTTTCTCTGGGCCCACTTTCAGGATCCACACGGGCCCTATACGCCGCCCGAGTATTATCGCGATGCGTTGGTCGAGGAGGCGCGCTCCGCCGCGGACGGTAGACGGAGCCTTCCGATGTCTCGAACCGTCTCTGGAATCGGTGGTATTCCAGACTACCAGCAACTGGGAGACGAACGCGAGGTGGGATTCTACCGCGGGAGCTACGACGCAGAGGTCGCATTCGTCGACGCCGAGATCAGCGCGCTGCTGGAAGGTCTCCAATCGCGTGGGGCGCTCGACAATGCGATTGTCGTCTTTGCCTCCGACCATGGGGAAGGTCTCGGCGAGGATGACTACTGGTTCGCACACGGCGAGACCCTGGGCGAACCGGTGGTGCGCATCCCGCTGATGATCCGCGCTCCGGGACGCAAGAGCGAGCGGAGACGTGACACCGCCTCCCTCCTCGACGTGAAGCCAACTCTCTTGTCGTTGCTCGGCATTACAATGACATCGAGTGAGGGACGGGATCTGTTCTCTCGAAGCGCTGCAGAGCCCGCACTGGTGCTTTCGACGCTCGTCGGGTCGAATCCTGCGCGCTACGCCTTGGTGACGGGAGACGAGAAGTACGTCGTGCTTTCCTCGTCGACCGGGATCGTGGAGCGTCTCCATCGGCTGCCTGACGACTCGACCGATCTCTCGCATGAGCAGCCCGGGCGGCTCGATGAGCTCCGGAGGGAGTTCCAGAAGATTCGGGGCACCCTGGGCCGCGCGTTCAAGTCTCAGCGGCAGACAGTGTCCGAGGTCGAAAGAGAGAGACTGCGCGCACTCGGCTATATCGAGGACCAGTGACCCGTCCCAAGCTGCAGTCCACCTTCTATCCTGGACTGCTCGAAGCTTCTCAGCGGCATTCGGGTTTCCGCCCGCTGATGATGAAGCCGGAGGCGAAGTACCACCAGTCGACGTATCTGCAGAGAGTTTCGAACGCCGTCAAGAGCACGAACGCGGGTACGAAGAAGGCGAAATAGCCATTGGCCCGATAGAACGGCCGGATATCGACTTCCTCGAAGCCCGCACGTTCGAAAGTCAATCGCATGGCGCGTGACGTACATTGGTTGAAGAACGTCGGATACCCAGAGACGCTGGCTTCCTGCTCCGAGCGCAACGACGTGATAAGGCGCTTCTGCAGCTTCGGGCCGACTAGGCGGAGGATCAGCGCGTAGGGGTGCCATCGGGACGGAACGTAGTGGTGGGTGGTTCCCGACGGAAGCAGGGCTTCGAACATGCTCTTTGCACTGGCGGCGTTGTCCTGCACGTGCTCGAGCAATGTCATCGAGATGATCATCTGATAATTCTCAGGTACGGATCGTTCAATCGACTGGACCCAGAAATGATCGTAGATCGTATGGCACAGCTCCTTCTTGTCGATATCGAGACCGTCGTATCTGAAGCCGTGGCCTCGGCGGAGCAACGGCCGATCAATGCCGCCTGCTTCGAGCACGGGATCGTCGAAGCCGACTTTCCAGGGCCGAGTCTCGATGTCTACGATGTCACGACTCCCCATGGATTGCGCGGCTCAGAGGCGCCGATTCCTGCGAAGACACGGGTGCCGGCCGAGTGCAGGTTGCCCAGAACCTGGGTCCCGGGAGTGATGCGGGCGGCCGGTCTGCATGAGCCGTTCTCTCATGGCACGCAGCGGTGAGGCCCCGGGAGCTCGGAGACCGGGGGGGGCGCTGGCGCCAGACACTGGCGGCGTCTATCGGAAACCTGCTCGAATGGTACGACTTCGCGCTATTCGGCCTGACGGCAGCCGTTTTCTCGGAGCAGTTCTTTCCCACGCACGATGGCGGCGCGGGATTGATCCGGGTATTCGCGACGTTCGCGGCCGGCTTTCTGGCGCGGCCGCTCGGTGGGATCTTCTTCGGGTGGGTAGGCGATCGCTTTGGGCGCAGGCGCTCGCTCACACTTTCGATCTGGTTGATGGTGATTCCCACGTTGGGGATCGGACTGCTTCCGGGCGTGGACGTGCTCGGAATCTGGGCGACTGCGCTCTTGATCGTGTTGCGTGTGATTCAGGGGCTTTCGGTCGGGGGCGAGTGGGTGAGTTCGATGATCTTCCTGGTCGAATCGTCCGAATCCCACCGTCAGGGTTTTCGGTCGAGTTTCGGACTGGTGACCATCTCGCTCGGTCTCGCGCTCGGCTCTGGTGTCGTTCTTCTCGTGCACAGCAGCTTCGGGGACGGCGGCTGGCAGAGCTGGGCCTGGCGGATTCCATACCTTTTGGGCGGCGTGCTCGCGTTCTTTGGGGTCTGGGTTCGCCGTGTGATTCGCGAGTCGCCCGCCTTCGTCGAGCTGGCTGAAAGCGACCGGCGAGCGGCGCATCCGATTCACGCCGCCATTCGCAGCGTTCCGCGGCGCATCGCGCTGATGATGGGGGCGGTCGGAATCAGCACGGTCACGTTCACGGTGTTTTTCATCTGGGCGCCCGGCTATGCGCAGTCCCACCTGGGTCTCGATGCCCGCAGTGCGATGCTCGCCAATACGGCTGGTCTCGTGACATTGGCGGTGCTCACTCCCTTCGGCGGGTGGCTCAGCGACGTGGTCGGTTACAAGCGCCTCTATGTCGGAGTCGTGGCGGCGTTGACCGCCGCCATGGTTCCCGGGATTGCGCTCCTCGATTCCGGAACGCTGGCTGGCGCCATGCTGGCGCAGATGGGCGTCGGTGCCCTCTTGGGGCTGCTGCAGCCTTCCGTGGTGCTCGCGCGGCTGTTTCCGGTGGCGTTGCGCACCAGCGCCATGGGGCTCGGGTACAACGTGCCCCAGGCATTTCTCGGGGGGCTCGCGCCGCTCGTCTGCAGCGGGCTCGTACAACGCACGGGCGAGCCCCTTTCGCCGGCGCTCTTTCTGCTCGCGGTCGGCATCGTGAGCTCGGTGTCGGCATGGCGCTTGCCCCAGAGCCCGCCGCAGGACCGCGGCTGAAGCCGTGACAGCGGACGGGGTCGAGGGACCGACGGACGGGCCGAACGAGTTTCACCGCAAGTTCGGACGGGCCATGGAGCCAGCGCCTCCCGGCTGAATTTTCGTTGAGACACCGGGTCTCTTCGACGATCCTGCGCGGTACTCGCATAGGGCCACTCGGAATCATCCGGGCCGCATCGCGCACCTGCCAGGACCGCTGATTGACATTGGGGCGGGTGCTGCGTAGGGTCCTCGACGGATTCGAAAGGTTTCCCGTGCCGGTGCTTGCGCCGGCGCGGGTGAAAAGGGAAGAGGGGTGAGAGCGCCGGGGACTGCCGGCCTCGATTCCCCCGCGGACGCGCCGCCGTAATGGGTGTCCTCACGGACGGCGATCGACTCGGAAGCCACTGTCGGGCCTGCAAGGGGCCGGGCGGGAAGGTGGGTCGGTCGGAAACCCTGAGCCGGAAGACCTGCCTCTCGATTGGAAAATTGAGGCCTCGCGCACAGGCTGTCACCCATTTCGCATCCCACCCGGGTTGGAAGCGGGGCTCGGCCTTCGCCAGGTGAAGCGCCGTCCCGCGCGAATCGGGGCCGGGAGTTTCAGGATGCGAAGAATTCTTTCCCGCGGTGCACACGCAAGCCTCGCATGCGGGCTGATTCTCATGTTCTCGGCTGGAGTCGCGGCCTCTGAAACAGGGGGGGAGACCGCGCCGGATGGCGAGAGTGAGGCTGCTGATGGCGCCGCCGCCCCGCCGCCGGTTGAGCCGCCGCTCATCCAGGTCGACGAGGTCTCTGTCACCGCCGCCCGGGCCGAGCGCGCCGTTCTCGACCAGCCCGGCAACATCACCATCATTACCCGCGAGGAAATTCTCGAGAGTGGTGTGAATACCGTTCCCGAGTTGCTCCGCCGTCAGGTGGGTGTCTTCGTGACGAACAAGAACGGCTCGAACCCTACTGGTATCGACCTCGAGCTCCGCGGCTTCAACAACGGGGGCGGAAACGGGTCGCGAACCCTGGTGCTCATCGACGGCCGTCGTGCGAACTTGCCACAAACTGGAAATACCGACTGGGCCCTGATGCGGATCGATGACGTCGAGCGCATCGAAATCGTTCGCGGCCCTGCGAGTGCCGTGTACGGAGACAACGCGATCGGCGGCGTGATCGAGATCTTTACGCGACGCTCCGACAAAGGGCTCCAGTTCAACGCCACGGGACGGGGGGGCAGCTACGGCATGGGCCAGGGCAGCCTCTTTGCCGGTGGCAGCGTCAGCGACTTTTCGGGGTCGCTTTTCATCGACGGCTACACCGCCGACGGCTACCGCGAGCGCAGCGATTTTACGACCGGCAAAGCGAAGGGAAATCTCCGCTACAGCCTGGGCGAAAGCCTCGTGATCGACATCGAGGGAGGCTATGGCGAGGACAGGCGGAAGTTTCCCGGGGCGCTCACCCAGGCGGAGATCGACCAGTGGGGTCGGAGGGCGGCCGACCCGGATATCCTCGTCGACAGATACGATGTGCAGACGGGGTTTGCCCAGGGTGTCGTCGAATGGAGGGCCAGCGAGGGTATCGTCTTCAAGTTGCAGCCGACCTGGAGGCAGTGGAATCAGCAGAGCGAGGTCGTCGGGAGCGGATTCAGCTGGACCCAGGATTCCACCACCTCGACGACAACAGTCAACGGCCAGTTCGAGGTGGATCGCCCCCTCGGTCCTCTGCGTAACCGCCTGGTCGTCGGTGGTGAGTGGTTGCTCGATCTCGACAAGCGCGGGCCAATCGGGTCACAGCCCGGGGCGAACGAGTCTCGAAACCGCCGCAGTATCGGGAGTGCCTACGTCCAGGAGGAGCTCGAAGTCTTCGAGCGACTCCACGTTTCGGGTGGCTTTCGTTACGACAAAGCGCATTATCGCGAGAAGGATCAGACGCTCGGAAACCACAGCCGCGAGACCTACGATCAATGGAGCCCGAAGGCCGCGATTACGTGGCGCCCGTTCGATCCGTTCTCTATCTACTTTTCGTACAACCGCGGGTTGCGCTTCCCGAATTTCGACGAGATCTACCCCGTCTACGGCAGCCGGGCGACCGTCCTCGAGCCCGAGCGTTCCACGTCCTACGAGATCGGGGCGAAATTTCGCAACCGCCAGGTGCAGGCGGGACTCACTTTCTACACCATGACGGTGGATGACGAGCTTCTTTTCGACCCCATTGCGTTTCAGAACCAGAATATCGATCGTGTCCGGCATCGCGGGGTCGAGGTATCGGTTGATTACCAACCGTGGACCTGGGTCGATGTCTACGCGAACTTCACCTACGACAATACTGAAATCAGGCGCTACACGGCGAATTCTGCGGTGGATGGCAAGCGTTTGCCGATCACGCCGGAATACCGTGGAACGGCGGGGATGAACTTCTTCCTGCCGGTGCCTTGGTTCGACGGGACAGAACTCGGTGTGAACGCGAATATCGTAGGTCCGCGTTTTGTGGCGAACGATCTTCTGAACGAGAAATCGAAGCTGCCGACTTACGGCACCGTCGATCTGCACGGCCGGATCGGAAAGAAGATCCTGGGCCGTTATCACATCACGCTCTTCTTCCAGGTTCAAAACCTGAATGGAGAAAAGTATTCGCAGTTTGCCGCTCTGGACTGGGCTGGGGTTACGGGCTACTACCCGTCGGCAGCGCGCAACTTCGACATCGGCTTGACGGTTGCCTTCGAGCAATGAAAGGCTTTCCGGATCGCCAATGCTTCGGGTTTCGGTTCCGGCCGCCTGACCCACCCCCGGTGCGACTCGCCGCGGATCGTCGGGGAGAGATTCCGCGTGGTTCACCTGCACGCGGCCAACCGCGCAGCGCAGCTAGGGAGTCGGGTCGTCCCCGGCTGCATCGCCAATCCGGAAGATGCGCCGCGTCGACTCCTCCCAGCGCGTCATCGGGTGGTCCTTCCGGATCTCGCGAATCTTCTCCAGCATCGAGATCTTGTCCTCTCGGCCCGTCGACCACTCCTTGGCAAACGCGCCGGACTCGATCTCCTCGACGGTGGCCTTCATCTGCTCGCGCAACAGCGGTTTGGCGTCGTTGTAGCGCTGGCTGCGTGACAGCGTCCCATACTGGCTCGTGTGCGAGTGCAACTCGTGCTGGGCGAGGGAGCCGATTTCGCGGATCTTGAGCAGGCTGTAGGCCATCTCCCCCGAGAGCATCAGCTCCATCATCACCGCCTCGGGCGGATAACCCGCTTCCACGAGAACCTCGACACACGACTGGTAGACGCTGCCGAAGGCGGGGCCGAAGGCCTGCTCGGTGAACAGGTCGAGGGTGGCCTCCTGCTTCATGGTCATCTCCAGGCACCCCCCCCGGGTCGAGCCCAGCGCGTGGGCCAGCCCGAGCATGCGCTCCTTCGCCCGGCCCGTGGCATCCTGATGCACGCCCACGAAGCTCGCGAAGCCCTCCCCCGACACGTAACCGTCGCGCACACCGGCACCGATCATTCGCGGTGCGATGAACACCACGTCGACAAAGGGCGGCGGCACGATCAGGTCGAAGCCCACGTTGTAGCCGTGCGCGAAATCGAGCAGGTTGCCCTCGGTGAGGTGAGGGGCCACTTCCTTCTCGTAGACCTCCGGCATGACCTCGTCTGGAATGAGCAGGAGCAGGATGTCGGCGCGGGCACTGGCCTCGGCGATCGGGAGCACCTCGAAGCCCTCGGCGAGCGCCTCCTCGCGGTAGGGATCGTCGGTGTTGCCGACGATCACGTCGACCCCCGAGTCGCGCAGGTTGCGCGCCTGGGCGCTCCCCTGGTTGCCGTAGCCGAGAATCGCCACGCGCTCCCCTCGGATGGCCCCGGGGTCGGCATCCTGATCGTGATAGGTCGTCGTCATGGGCTTCCTCCAGCGATCCAGCATCGCGGCGGAGACTCTCGAGGTCAAGCAGATCTCGCCACAGAAGGGCGGAGCGTGCAGAATACCCCTGCGCGATAATCACCCAGCACGAGCAAGCAATGGGAGCCCCGACATGAAAGACGCGTGGAAGCAACTCGAAGGAAAGCTCGACGGGCTCGAGGAGAGACCCGCCGAGGCCCTCGCCTACGTGCGGGAACACGCCCGAGCAGGTGATCCCGACAATGTGCTCTCCACGCTCGACGATTTCGCCATGAACCACGGGTTCCTCATCAACGTGGGGCCGGTGAAGGGGAAACTTCTCGAGGCAGAAGTAGCCGCCGCGGGAGTGGCAGCGCGCATCCTCGAACTGGGTTGCTACTGCGGTTACTCGGCGATCCTGATGGCCAAAGGCCTCGAAGGGGCCGGGCACCTCACTTCCATTGAATCCAGTGAGATCTCGACGAACGCCGCTACCGGAATTCTCGAGGTTGCCGGCCTCGCCAACCGGGTCGACGTGGTCTACGGAAAGTCGAGTGAAGTCATCCCCACTCTCGAGGGTTTCTTCGACCTGGTCTTTCTCGACCACTGGAAGGGTCTCTACAAGCCGGATCTTCAGGCCATCGAGTCCTCGGGTCTCCTGCGCGAGGGCAGCGTCGTGTTCGCGGACAATGTCGGGCCGTTGTTCGGTGCCGACGAATACCTCGCCTACGTTCGCAACTGCGGCCACTACGACAACCGCAGCATGGTGTCGACGGTGGAATACACCGAGATCGAAGATGCCGTGGAGATATCGACCTACCACGGGGCCTGACTGACGGCCTTCAGCGACGGCGACCCTGCCACCCGCGGTTTCGAGACCCGCTTCCGCGAGCGCGTCCCGGGCGCGAAGGACCAGCCACACGTGACGATCCGCGGGGCCGGACACTTCGTGCAGGAGGACCGGGGCGAGGAGTTCGCCCGGGTCGTGCTCGACTTCATCGAGCGAACCGGAAGTTGAGCGCGGGCAAGGAAGTGGCGCCTGGCCGTATCGGACCTGGCTGGCTCTCGGTCGAGGACCCCGCCTGGCAAATAGGGACCGGGGAAGGGATCAGGCCCCAATAGCCCCGAGATGTGAAGCGACTCAGCGGGTGGCGGTGCCATCCTGACTATCCGCAGACTCTCGGTGCTGTCGGGACGGCGCTCAGGCGCTTACGGCCTCTTCGCCTTCGCTCATCGCCCACGCCTCCAGGTCTTCGGGCAGCTTGGCCAGCATCATCGTGAACTCTCCGGAAGTGGCTTCGCGATTGTGGGCGAACATCTCCTGGAAGTGACCCTCGATGCGCTCGCTGAAGAGGCCGATGGACTTCAGGGTCGGCAGCACGAAGCCCTGCAGTGGACCGCGGCGTCCGCCCTTGCTGGCAATGGCCTCTCGTAGCTGTTCGCTGTCTTGCGCCAGCTCTTTGAACATTGGCTGGACGTCGAAGCCGGCGTCGAGCCAGAGAGCGAGCAACGAGGCGCGCATCGAGTTGCCAGTGCGCGAATCGACCAGCTGCCGTGCGGCTTCGAATCCGAAGTCTTCCAGCGCGTCGCGCTCGCGCTGGCTCAAGCTGGGCACCACGCGGGAGAGGTACTTGATACCGAAGCCCGTGTGCCGCGCTTCATCCCGTGCGACCAGGGTGAGTAGCTGCTTGAGCAGGGGCTCCTCAGTGGTGTTGCGCATGTCGCGGAAGGAGTAGAGCGCCAGCCCCTCCACCATGATCTGCATTCCCATGACCTTCATCGTCCAGTTGTCCGTGGCCATGATGCCGTCGATGATGTTCTTCAAGCCGACCGGGATGGGATAGATCTCGTCGAGTCGCTCGACGTAGGCAGCGAAGACCTCGACGTGGCGCGCCTCGTCGATGGTCTGGGTGGCGGCGTAGAGCTTCCCGTCCATATCGGGGACGGCACTCACGAGCTGACCGGCCGCCATCATCGCCCCCTGCTCGCCGTGCAGGAAGGTCGAAAGCATGAAGGCCGCGGTCTTCCGTGAAATCTGCCAACGCAGGTCGGGATCGAGGTTCTGCCAGAACCGCGTCTGCTGCAGCGGTACACCGGCGATGCTGAAGGTGCGGGAAAATGCCTCGCGATCGATCTCTCGCTCCCAATCGAGATCGCGGAGGCTGCTCCACTGGGCTGTCACACCGTTGGCGTAGAGCGTGCGGAGCTCTTCGATATCGCTGTCGTAGTTCCAGTTGTAGATTGCGTCGAAGGCGGTCTCGAGGGTCTCGCCGGTCGCGGGCATTCGGATGGGAAGGGGGTGGGGCATGGTTTCAGAGTTCTCCTTGGCTGGGGGTCTGGCGCGTCAGCTCTCGCTCCAGGGCCTTCAGCAACATTTCGCGGTGCAGGCGCAGCAGACTGCGGACCTCTTCTTCTGCGGCGATGGGATCGCGCTCCGCCAGGGCCCGGTCGAGGCCGGCGGCCAGCGGAATCAGGGTGCTGCGGGGCGGGCGGATGCGCCCCTCGCCATCACGAAGACGTGTGATGAATCGCGGTCGCAGGCTCCTGCGGATGATCTCGAGCACCAGGTTTCGACTCGCGGTGGCGAGCAGGCGCACCAGCTCGTCGTGGGCGGCCAGGTAGTCGTCGTCGCCGTTGCTGGGATCGGCGATGGCGGCCAGTAGCTCTCGACCGCGGGCGAGTTCGGCGTCGCTGCCACGCTCCACGGCGAAGCGCACAGCACCGGTCATCAGACTCTCGATCACGTCGAGCAGCTGCTCGACCAGCACCGGGTCGGGCAGGTCGTTCATCTCGAGCATGTGGCCCACGATGTCGAGACTCGCGCCATCCAGGGGCGAGACCCGCGCACCCCCACCGCGCCGGATCTCCACCAGGCGAAGCTGTTCGAGCTTTTTCAGGGCTTCGCGCACCACGCTGCGGTGGGTCTGGTGCAGGGCGGCGAGGTCGCGTTCGGAGGGCAGGCGCTGGCCGGGCTCGAGCCTGCCCTGCAGGATCTCGTCCCGGATGGTGCCGGCGATCTTCTCTGCGCGGCTTTGCGTCATACCTCGGCAGCCCGGTTTCTCGCAGCAGGGTTGGCTCTGGCTACAAGTTGGTCGGACCGCCTTTGGCTGTGGTCGGACCAATTGATTCCTGTGAATACCCCAACCGCACGGTCGGTGCAAGCACGCGCATGAGAAAGAGCGGCACGGGTGCCGGGCGATTGCCCTCCAGATGGGCTGCCCAGGTAGCAGGAACCGCGCGAGCCGATTAGCGATCTCACGGTTGGTGCGCCGGGTATCAAGCCGCCCTTGCGGCCGGTAGGCGGCGATCATGGCCAAGAAGAAAACGACGATGGCGAAGCTGCCAGCACCAGTGAGACCACTCGAGGCCGGCACGAGCTGCTAGGCGCCGCCGGCAATGCCAAGGACACCAAACAGCACTAACACTGGCTCGAGCAATTCGCAGCCAGCTCGAAACGGGCGAACGAAGAAGAGAACCGCCCGCACGCTGCACTGCGCCATGCCCAGAGCATATACGGCACCGCCGGGCCGCCAGGCGCTACTCCCCCACCTCCAGCGGCTCCGGCGGCAGCTCACCGGCGATTAGCGGTGTCAGCAGCTTTGCCAGGTTGCGAGGAACGAATAGCTCTTGTGACGCGGCGAGCTCCGGCAGGCTCCACCAACGGTGCCCAGCAAGCGTTCCCAGCTCCATTCCCTCCAGCGCCTGGGGCTGCACGTCGAACGACTCGACGCGTGCCAGGAAGTAGTGCTCACGCGAGTCGTAGAAGCGATCTTCCCACCGCCAGACGTGCTGTCGCAGCCAGACGCAGGGGCCGAGCTCCGCGTCGCGGAGACCGGTCTCCTCCCACAGCTCACGGCGCGCGCAGTCCTCGAACGACTCACCGGCCTCGAGCGCGCCGCCGGGGGGCAGCCACAGCAACGGCTTGTCGCTTTGAGGCGCCTCCACGCGAAGCAGCAGGACGCGGTCCTCCGGATCGAGCAGGATCACGCGCGCCCCGGGGCGCACGACCGCGTCTCGCTGGCTCCGCATCGTTGCCCCCCGTGAGCGCTCCCCGCTGCGGGCGCACCCCGGGGCGCACGACCGCGTCTCGCTGGCTCCGCATCGTTGCCCCCCGTGAGCGCTCCCCGCTGCGGGCGCACCCCGGAGCATAGGAAGTTCGAGCTGTGTTTTCCCTGGCTCCGATCAGTAGAGATTCTCTCAATAGCGACCGGGGAGGGGACCAGGCCCGGTACGAGGGGAGGGCTGCACAGCCGATCAGCAGCGGCGCGATCACCACGTGCGCCCGTCCGGGTCAGGCGCCTTCGCGCCCGCGCACCCGGCCCACCATGCGACAGCCGAGGTCGGCCGCCCGTTCGCCTCACCGCCAGCAGTGCTGGAGCCAGGCGCGCGAGGTTCCTGCGGGAGGAGACGCTGCCGCGCCAGCGTTACTATCGCCTTGCCCGCGTATCGAATGCGGGCCCGACGACCGTGAGGTCGGGAGTGTGGGGCACGCCGCGGCGGACAGCCCTCGGAGGCACGAATGAAGCGCTGGTTGATTGGACTCGTGATCGGACTCGTCGTGGTCACCGCCGGCGGCTACGCGATCTATCGCCAGCAGGGCGGTCTCGCCGGCATCGTGGGCGCCGCGCTGCCCGAGTTCCCGGACTGGCCGCCGCCTGCCGACCGGCTCGCGTCGGGACAGCAGGGGCACATCCTTTTCCACAGCGACACGCCCTTCGATCTCGACGTCCTGCTCGGCGACTCCGCGCTTTCCCGGCCGACCACTGCCGAGGGCACGCTCTACCTGCCGGACGCGGCGAGCCCCGCATCGCCCGTGCCCGCCATGGTGTTGCTGCACGGAAGCGGGGGGCTCACGCCGGGGCGTGAGGGCGGGTACGCGGAGTTGCTGACGGAGAACGGCTATGCGGCGTTCGTGTTGAACTACTACACACCTCGCGGCGTTACGGAGGAGACGCCCTACATGGTTCGGGTGCTGTCGACGACCGAGTTCGACGCGATCACGGATGCCTACCGGGCGCTGCAGATCCTGCACACGCACCCCGACATCGATGCCACGCGGATCGGCATCATGGGCTTCTCGTACGGCGGTATGGCGGCGCGCTTCGCCATGGACGGCCGCATCAAGCAGGCACTGATTGGCGACGAGCCCGGCTTTGCGGCCCACGTCGACTACTACGGTCCGTGCTTCCAGAACCTCCGCAGTCCGTCGCTCACGGGTGCACCGATCCTCACGTTGCGCGGAACCGAGGACGCCTCGAACGATCTCGCGGCCTGCGTCGTGCGGGAGGCCGAGTTGCGGCGAGGCGGCGTCGATGTGGAGGCCCACGTCTACGAGGGTGCCGGCCACGCCTGGGAGGCCAACCGCCCGCGCTCGCTGATCGAGGAAGCCCCCTACGTGACCGGCTGCGAGGTCGTGTACGACGAGAGGGGGCACTCGTTCATGGGCGACACCCCGATCGTGTCGGTGCCGATCGAGACGAGCCGCGAGGAGCGTGTCGCGCTGCGCATCGCGAGCGGGCGTGTGATGGCCGACTGCGTGAAGTCGGGCTACGTGATCGGCCGCGACGACGCTACGAAGTCGAAGTCCGACGCGCACCTGCTGGGCTTCCTGGGCCGCGTGCTGGGCGGCGGCGGCTGACGCCGACCGCACCGCACGGTTCGATACACTCGTCCGCCATGCCGGAACTCGAGCACCTGCGCGTCGGCTTCGTCGGGTGCGGGCGCATCGCCGATCTGCAGTGCCTGGGCTACCTCGACCATCCCCACGCCGAGATCTTCGCAGTCTGCGATGCAGACGAGACGCTCGCGGCGCGGCGCGCCGAGCAGTGGGGTGCCACCCGCGTGTACGCGGACCTGGATCGCCTGCTCGCCGATCCCGATGTCGACGCCGTCGAGATCCTCACGCCGCACCACCTGCACACCGACCACGCGCTGGCCGCGCTGTCGGCGGGCAAGCATGTCTCGCTCCAGAAGCCACCCACGCGCACGCTGGATGAACTCGACCGCATCGCGCGGGCGGTCGACAAGAGCGACCGCACGCTGCGCGTCTTCGAGAACTTCAGCCACTACCCACCGCACACGAAGGCCGCCGAGCTGGTCGCCGACGGTGCCATCGGAACGCCGCTGTCGGTCCGCGTGAAGACGGCTGCCGGCCGCTTCGGCGACGGCTGGGAGGTCGGACCGGCCAGTCTGGCCTGGCGGATGAATCCCGACACCTGCGGCGGGGGGCCGACGACGTTCGACCACGGCTACCACTGCTTCCAGATGGGCCGCATGTTCGTGCCGGCCGAAATCGACCGCGTCCACGCCTTCATCCACTGGACGAAGCTCGGCGAGGAGGCCTGGATCGACGGTCCCGCGCTGATCAGCTGGCGCTACGCCGGTGACCCACCGCGCTTCGGGTCGTGGGAGGTGATCGCGTCGGTCGGGATGCGGGTGCGGTCGCGCTACTACGTCAGCGACGATCGGCTCGAGATTCACGGCAGCGAGGGGATCATCTGGGTGAACCGGTGCACGGGAAAGCTCCTCGACGAGCCTTCCGTCGTCCTCTATCGCGAGGGCGAGACACGCGCGTTCCACGACCTGCCCACCGATTGGGCTGAGTCGTTCCGCCTGGGTGGACACGCATTCGTCGACGCGATCCGCGAAGGCTGCCAGCCCGCACAGGACGTCTCCGAGGCGAGGAAGACGCTGGCGTTCGCGCTGGCGGCGGGACGCAGTGCTGCCGAGGGCAGGGAGGTGGCGCTGTCCGAGGTCTCGAAGGGGACCTGAGCGGCCGCAGGAGCCGCGTGGATCTATCCAGCATCGGAGGGTCTGCGGCGAGTCACTCGGGCCGCGTTGCACCGAGGCGGCCGACTGCCCTCGGCGCGACTGGGGAATCGATCCTGGCCGAGTGACGGGTCCGGCCGGCCTACTTGCGGATGATCTGACCCGGCCGGGCGCCGGTCGGCTCTCCGTTTCGGAAAGTGACGACGCCGGAGACGAGGGTCGCGACGTAGCCCTCGGCCTTCTGGATGATGCGCCGGCCGCCCCGGGGAAGGTCGAAGACCACTTCGGGTGGCAGCATGCGCAGGCCCTCGAAGTCGATCAGGTTGATATCGGCCTTCATGCCCGGCGCCAGGGTGCCGCGGTCGTCCAGCCCGTAGATCGCCGCCGTATCCGAGGTCTGCTGCTTGACGACCTCGGCGAGCGGGATCTTCTCACCCCGACTGCGATCGCGTGCCCAGTGGGTCAGCATGAAGGTCGAGATGCTCGAGTCGCAGATCGTCGCCAGGTGCGCACCGCCATCGGCGAGGCCGAGTACGGCACGCGGATGGAGCAGCATCTCGCGGATGGCGTCGCAATTGCCATCGGCAAAGTTGAGAATCGGGAAGAGCATGAGCCGCCGGCCGCCCTCTTCGAGCATGAAGTCGTAGATCACCTCTGCCGGTGTGCGCCCCTCGCGCTCGGCGATGCCGGCAAAACTCTCCGCGAACTCGGGTTCGTAGTGAACCTGTTCGCGAATGGGGAAGATGCGATCGAAGCGGGTGAAGATCATCGCCTGGTAGGGGTCGTCGTAGCTCTGCGTCTCCGAGAGAATCTTCGCCCGCAGCCCCGGATCGCGGAGCTTCGCGACCTGCTCCTCTGCCGGCAGGTCGTGGATCGCGGCATAGCTCGGCCGATCGAGGAAGGGGTGGTAGGTGGCCTCGAGGCCCATCAGGAGCCCGACGGGACGCCCGGCGATCTGCGCGTAGAGCTCGGCGCCGCGGGCGGCCGCCTCTTCGAGCCGCGCAAGGGCTTCGCGGAACAACCCGGGGTTTCCGGGCCCCTGAGTGAGGTTGAAGCAGACCGGGCGACCGATCCTCTCGGCGATACGAATCATCAAGTCGAGTTCCCGGTGGGTGGCGTCGTCGTCTTCACCCGCCACGCCGGCCGGAGAGACGCCGAACATCCCCTTCCCCAGCTCCGCAAGGGCACCCCCAATGGCGAATAGTTCGTTCTCACTCGCGAAGGTGCCGGGTACGGGGTCGCCGTTCAGCGCCCGATGCGTGGTCGTTCGCGATGTCGTGAAGCCCAGAGCTCCGGCTCTCACGGCCTCCTTCACGAGATCCACCATGCGCGAGAGTTCCTGGGCAGTGGGCGCTTCGTCGCTGGCGCCCCGTTTGCCCATCACGTAGGTGCGCAGCGCACTGTGGGGAACCTGGGTCCCCACATCCATCACACGGGGTGTGGAAGCGAGGAACTCGATGTACTCCGGAAAGCTCTCCCAGCCCCACACCATCGCTTCGGAGAGCACATCCGCCGGGATGTCCTCGACGCCGGCCAGCAGCTCGATCATCCAGCGATGGTCGCCTTTTTCGATGGGCGCAAAGCCCACACCGCAATTCCCGATGATCGCCGTGGTCACGCCGTGCCAACACGAAGGGGTGAGAAGCGGGTCCCACGAAATCTGGCCGTCGTAATGAGTATGGATGTCGACGAAGCCGGGCGTGACGATCAGGCCCGCCGCATCGATCACCTCCGCGGCTTGCGAGCCGGCGCAGCCCGGCTCGCCGATCGCCGCGATCCTGCCCCCCTCGATGCCGATGTCGCCGCAGTAGGGGGTGCGCCCCGTACCGTCGACGATGGTGCCCCCCTCGATCAGTAGATCGGGCATGCGCTCTTCCTTTCCGAGGCTCTCGCCCTCACGCGTCGCTGGCTCGGGCCTTGCCGTCGATGTAGCACATAAGCGTCTCGTGGAAGTGCCGGACTCGTACTTCCTGGTCTCCCATGTGGAGCCCCGCGAAGCCCGCGGAGTGCATTCCGGCCTGGACGCGCGGCAGGTTGTAGAAATCCTGCCCAATCAATTTTCCGCCGCCACCCGTCGGCTCGACGACGAGCTCGTCGGTGAGGACGAGTTCCACGTGCTCCGGGCGTTCGCCGCGCCCGGCCCCTCGAATCAGGTTGAAGAAATCGAAATACATCCGGTTCGGATCGGTCGGATGCGGCCGATGGCGGAAGAGCCAGGCCGTCATCCCGAAGATGTTGAACGTGACGTTCGGAAAGATCGTGTAGTGGAAGTCGTCGATGAGCTGTTCATCCCGCAGCTCCGAGAAATCGACACCGAGTGCCGGTCCGTGTTTCTCGCGTACGATCTTCGCAATGGCCGGGCGAACGTCTGCAGCGCCACCCTCGAAGGTGTCTGGATCGATGCCGAAGCGCCGCAGGAATTGCTCTCGGATCTCATCGTTCAACTCGCCGTGCGATGGATGACGGGGGCTCGCAACGCCCAACGGCATGATCATTCGCGTGTGGCGCTCGTAGCAGTCGATGGGAACGTTTACGTCGTCGCTGAAGATCAGCACGTCCGGATGGGTTCCGGCCATGTGATAGGGCTCGTTGAACGCGTCGATCGAGGCCTTCCAGTTGCAGGCGACCTCGACCGTGACATCGTCGAGCAGGCTCATCTCCTCGAAGTGATAGGGGTCGAGGTGACGGGGAATGATGTCCAGATAACCGTGCAGGGGCTCGGCGTCCGGGTCGAGATTCACGAAGATGAACCCCGCCCAGCTCTCACAGCGCAGCTTGCCGAGTCCGAGCGTCTCCGCGGGACATCCCTGCGGAAAGCTCTTGGGGTCCTGCGCGTACTCGAGCGCGCCATCGAGGCCGAACATCCAGGCGTGATAGGTGCACGAGAAGGAGATCGCGTGTCCCAGACCCGGATCGCGCAGTCGGTTGCCGCGATGTGTGCAGACGTTGTAGCAGGCGCCGATCTCCCCCGACGGCTGACGGACCACGAGAATCGACTCTCGACCGATCTCGAAGGTGAAGTAATCACCCGGCTCGGGAATGTCCCGCTCGAAGCCGGCCAGCAGCCAGGTTTTCGTCCACATGTGCTTCCACTCGAGCTCCGCGAATTCGGGTGAGAGGTAGCGTTCCTTCGGGATGAGGTCCGTCCCGAGCTGCGGCTTCGAGGCCCGCTCGATCGGCGTCTTGGGGAGTTTCGTGGCAGTTGTTCCTGTAGTCATTTTGCTTCCTCTTCACGTTGAATATCGAACAGAGCCCGTGGAGCATAGGAAGTTCAAGCTGCCTTTTCCCTCGGTCACTTCGGCCCTCTGGTTCACCCTGCCTCATCACGATGACAGGAGGTCCGGCTGGATCTGTGATGTCACACGAGGCATTCCTTCAATTGGAGGTGGGGGAAAGCATGCGGTCTCTCGGGCTCTCGAGGCGAGACCTGCACTCGCTTGCGAACTCGAGTCCCCGCTTCGTCGTTTGGGCAGTGTCTCTTGTGATCTACTCGCGCGCGCGGTGGGTATCGAGCGGGCTGAAGCATTCTACCTGTGTCTGGGAGAAGTTTGAGTTGTGGTGTCGAGGATCGACGCGAGTTCTCTCGCTTGGGCTCGTCGTTCGTAGCGGGCGACTGCAGCTTCATCGGGCTGGTAGGCGAGCCTTCCGGCCCGTTGCCATTCGGTAAAGGCCTCGGCGAAGAAGCCCGAGACTTCCTCGCGAGACGAGCAGATGACGCCCGTGTGGGTCTCTTTGAGGAGTTGGTCGAGTTGGCCATCGTCTCCTGGCATGCAGAGAATGGGGCGGCGTGCTCCGAAGTATTCGAAGACCTTTCCCGGATACAGCCCGCGGCGATGGAAAGACTTCGGATCCGGGTCTACGGCCGAGAAGAGCAGGAGAAGCTGTGAGCGCTTCATGAGGCGAAGCGTTTCGTTGCGATTCGTCCGCCCAGCGGCATCGAGCGTGGTCTCGAGACCGGCACTGGCTGCAGCGCTGCGCACGCGATCGAGCGCGAGGCCCCGGTAGACCAGACGGACATGCCTGCGTTCTTCGGTGGAAAGGAGTAGCGATGAACGCGGCCCAGGCCGCGAGCGCGAGTTCGATTGGTTGCTCCGGCACCAGGTTGCCAACGTAGGAAACCGTGAAGCCCGCATCCGGCTCGGCAGCCGGATACTCCTCGGGGTCGAAACCGTTCGGGATGCAGGTCGCGGGCCGGCCGAATAGGTCGCTGTCGAACTCTGCCCAGTGTGGGGTTATGTTTACGACATGCTGTGCCGTGCCGACCAGGCGGCGTGCGACCGGTCGGTAGAAGCGGCGGCGCCAGCCTTTGAAGGGCCGCAGGATCGGGTCGCGGAAGTCGGCGATCCATGGGATGCCGTGGGTGTCGTGGAACCAGCGCGCCAGGAAGAGTCCCGCGTCAGGGCCGTGTTCGCCCACGCAGACGTCGATTGCACCATGGTGGGCGAGCACCTCCGCCGCCCAGCGGGCGCATGGCTGCCAGGACTGGGAGTGGTCGCCGAGCGGGTATTTCGCGAGAGTGAGCGCGCGGCGGGCGACGGCACGTGCGCCGCGTGCTTTGGGTTCTTGCAGGTGGGTCCAGGCCGCGTCGATCGCGCCGTCGCTCGTGAGCGATGGCGTCGGTACGAGCAGCGAGGTCTCGGGATCCGCTTCGGCCCAGCGCTGCGCCACCTCGGTTTCGATGGCTTCTCGGTCACCGCGCCCAACGCTGCGGCGCCGATTGATATCGCAGCACACGACGAGCGCACGCCAACCGAACTCGGGCAGGTGCTTGGCGAACTGTGCGGGTCGCTGGGCGCCCATGGTCGATTCGACGCGATGGTGCGGCGCGCACTCGTGTGCGAAAAAGAGCGCCGTCCTGAGCCCCACTTGTCCCCCTCGTGCAGCCAGTATTCGAGGCTAGCTCAGGTGACCCAAACCCTGAATTTGGGTCCAGGTCTGGTGTGATTTTTTTCATTTAGAATGGAAGGGTCAGACCATGCGAAAGAGTCGATATTTGGACCAGCAGATCGCGCTGGGGCTGCAGCAGGTCGAGCAGGGAGCGTCAGTGGCTGGGGTGTGCCGGAAGCTTGGGATCAGCGAGCCTGAGCTGCACACCAATTGTCGCGCTAGACTGCATCGCCCATGCAGAGTACTGCCCTGAACGGTCGCCGGGCCGCCTGGACCGTCACCTCGGCTGCACTCCTAGCACTGCTGAGTTGCGGCGACGTCCGAGATGAGACGCCCTCGGGCCGTGTGCTCGTGATCGGGATTGATGGTGCAAGCCTCCGCGTGATCCAGCCACTCATGCAGCAAGGCCGGCTCCCTCACCTCGAAAGCATCGCCCAAAAAGGAGTCAGCGGTCCGTTGAAATCACACCATCCGCTGCTTTCACCCCGCGTGTGGACCTCCGTCGCGACGGGCAAGGAGCCGGACAAGCACGGGATCAAGAGTTGGGTGAAATCGACCGGACCCAAGACCACGCGACTTCTGTACAGCTCGGACCGTAAGGGCCATGCACTCTGGAACATCTTGTCCGAAGCCGGCTATACCGTGGGTGTCGTGAACTGGCTGATGACCTATCCACCCGAGGTGGTGCACGGAGTCCTCGTTTCCGACCACACGACCTCGTATGAGGTGGACGGCAAGAAGTACCTCGCGAGAATATTCTCGGGTCGGTCCGAGCCCGAGCCCATCTCCGTCGAAGAGGAGCGGAACGCAGTAACCTTTCCGCCATCTTGGCAGGCGCGTTCACTCTCGGAGCACCACACGAGGGGCGAGCTAACGAACGTTCCCAATCCCTTCGATGGGAATACGGATCTTCCCGGCCAGGATTTTCTCGAGCAGTACTCCCTTTTCTACGAGCAAGACGAAAGGTTCGCCTCGATCGCACTCGAGATTGAGCTCGAGATCCAGCCGAGCCTGCTCATGGTGCTCCTCCAGGGCATCGACCGCACCTCCCATTTTCTCTGGGCCGGCTTCGAACCGGCCGAAGCGTACTCGGAGAAACGGCGCATCGACAGACGCCAGCAGGCAGCGGCCCGGGCGGCCCTCGAGACCTACTACGAGTTCACGGATGCCCTCATCGGCCTGTTTCTCGAACGGTACGACGAGCACGATCTCGTACTTGTCGTCTCCGACCACGGCTTCGAAGCAGCAAAGACCGGTGTCGCCCTCACTGGCGGCCACATCTCAGCCGAGGCGGAAGACGGCATCGTCTTCGCTCGTGGACCAGGCATCGAGAAGACGTCCAAGCCGGACATGAGCGTAAACGACGTCACTCCCCTGATACTCGCATGGCTGGGTGAACCGCTGGCTCAGGACATGGACGGCGTCGTTCCTGGCTTTTTCAAGGGCAACCTCGTCGAGCCCATCGAGACCTACGACACGACAGAGATAATGCGACTCGAGGGTTCCGGATCCGGCTCCGAAGAGGTCCTCATGGAGCAGCTCCGGCAGCTTGGATACGTGGATTGAGCAGGACCCATCCGAAATGGATCTACAGAGAATCGAGACGTCCGACCGTTTCTCACGTGTCGGGTACACCGAGACCCCAGTCTAGAGGCTCTGGTTGAGCCTTCCTCCGGGTGTCGTTTTGCCTTCGAAGAACTGAAGCCCCGGGCAAAGCGGGTAGCGAATGCGATGCGTGAGCTCGGACTCGAGGAGGGTGAACGGGTGGGTCTGTTGTGAAATTACAGATTCAGTCGGACACCCTGCCACGATGACAGAGGCTGACCGAGGGGGTCTAGATGACGGAAGATCAAAGTGAAATCAGACGTAAGAAGCGAGTCCTCGAGTACGCCGAGACGATCGGCAACATCAGAACGACATGCCGCCGCTTCGGAATCGCGAGATCGACCTTTTACCTCTGGTGAGACCGGTACCGCGAGCTCGGCGACGCCGGGCTCGCGAGGCGCACGCTCTCCGCGATTCCCTCCAGTACGAGGTTTTCTGCCGCGGCTGTGGTAGGTGCGAAGAGCAGGTTCGAGAGGTGGCCGGCGATCACCCGATTGATCTCTTCGGGCATCGAGCGTGGCCCCAGGAGCGCAGTCCAGTCTCGACGTGTGTGACTGGCAGCCCGAGCGTGGCTGTGAGAGGCTCGGGGCCGGCGCCTTCCAGGGCGTGGACAACGGGCTGGAGTTCGCCTCATCGCATGAAGGTTCCTCTCCTCGATCTCGGTGCGCAGTACGCCAGCATTGCCTCGGAACTCGAGGCCGCGGTGCTCGAGGTGGTTCGCGGGACCCGCTACATCGGCGGGCCGAAAGTCGAGGCCATCGAGGAACAGGTGGCCTCCTGCGTGGGCAGCCGCCACGCGGTGGGCGTGTCCTCGGGCACCGATGCGTTGCTGGTCTCGCTCATGGCCCTGGGCGTGGGCGCCGGCGACCTGGTCCTCACTACCTCCTACTCCTTCTTTGCCACGGCGGGGGCGGTGGTGCGGCTGGGGGCTCGGCCGGTCTTCGTTGACATCGTTCCTCGCACCTACAACCTCGATCCTCAGCAGCTGGAGGCCTGGCTGGATGCCCACCCGGAGAAGCGCTCGCGCGTCAAGGCCATTGTTCCGGTCCACCTCTACGGCCAGTGCGCGGACATGGATCCGATTCTCGAGGCGGCGGCTCGCCACGGGATCCCCGTGGTGGAGGACGCCGCCCAGGCCATCGGGGCTCGCTGTCCCTCACGCGGTGGCGAGCGACGGGCCGGCAGCATGGGGACAACCGGCTGCTTCTCCTTCTTTCCGAGCAAGAACCTGGGCGGAATTGGCGACGGGGGCATGGTCGTAACGGACGACAGTGCGCTTCACCAGAAGCTCGTGAGTCTGCGCAGCCATGGGGCGAGACCCAAGAATTTCCACTCCCTGGTGGGAGGCAACTTTCGACTCGATGCCATCCAGGCGGCGGCCCTGCGCGTAAAGCTCCCGCATCTCGAAAGCTGGAACGCTCGGCGTCAGGCCAACGCGGCCTACTACGACGAAAGGCTCCCCGCGTCGGGCGCCGTGACGCCCGCCATTGCGTGGAAGCGGGAGTGCCACGTCTACAACCAGTACGTGATCCGCGTCCCCGAGCGCCGGAACGAATTGTGCGCCTTCCTCGCGAAGCGCGGGATCGGAAGCGAGGTCTACTACCGCGTGCCCTTCCACCTTCAGGAGTGTTTCGCGGATCTCGGTTACTCGAAGGGAGACTTTCCACACAGCGAAACGGCTGCGGAGCAGACGTTGGCGCTTCCCGTCTACCCCGAGTTGAGCCGCACCATGCAAGACCACGTGATCTCCGCCATCGAAGACTTTTATACCTAGGTGCATTTGCGTCGTGGTCGCTGGGCGCGCAATTGCGTGCGCACTCTCTCCGACTTCGGTCATCTTGCCGGCGTTCTGGATGCGGAGGTCTTGGACCAGAGGCTGTTGCTCTTCTACGAGGAGAGCATCGGCTGGGTGGGCGGAGAGCGCGAGGACCCCAGCTCTGTTCCTCCTGTTGCAGAAGAATGCCCGCAGCGGGAAGAGGTGAGGTTCGCCTACGCCCCCGGCTAGGAAGCTGTGATTGTGAGAGCATGCCCCAGCTGTACATGGAGTTCGGGCCGCGTGAGCGCCTCGAGCAGCAGGTTTCCGATCGAACCCCGCGTGGTGGTGTTCCGCCGAGCAGCAGGTTGTGGAGCAGCATGCGAGTGGTGGGAACGCTGAGTTCCCCGCCGCACAGCCCGCCACGAATGCTTTGTGCACGAACGACGCTGACTAGAGATGGCAGTAGGAACCGCCCTCTTCGGCCGAAAGCGGGGTGTGGGCCGGGTGCTTCTGGAAATAATCCAGAGCCTCTTTCACATGCTGCAGCAGAAGATCGGCCATTTCCTTGGTAAAGCCGAGTTTCACCAGGATGCGTTGCACTGGGGTTGCCTTGTACGTCCCGGTGAGTGGGTACGCCGGTACCTGCCATCCCCGCATTCGCAACCGGTCGGCGAGGTCATACAGGTTGTATCCGGGATTGGCCCCTTCGGGTAGCGTCCAGACCACCGCAGGAATGCCCATTTCCGGAGCGCCATCGTGAATGATGTCGAACTCGCCCAATGTCTTCAGTATGGAGCAGAAATATTGAGCGACTTCGTGAGAACCATTGTGGATCTCGGCGTAACCCGAACGGCCCAGGCGAACGAAGTCGTAGTACTGTGCAATGACCTGCCCCGCCGGCCGTGAGAAATTGATCTGGAAGGTCGGCATGTCTCCGCCCAGATAGCTCACATGAAAGACCAGCTCTTCTGGAAGGTCTTTCTTCTCGCGCCACAGAATCCACCCGACACCGAGCGGTGCCAGACCAAACTTATGACCCGACGAGTTGATCGACTTGACTCTCTCGAGCTGGAAATCCCAGGGCTTGTGCTCGCCCCTGGTGAACGGGATGAGAAATCCCCCACTGGCAGCATCGACATGGATGGGAATGTCGAGACCCGTGCGCGCCTGCAGGTCGTCGAGCGCCTCACTGATCGCCTGCACGTCCTCGTAGAGACCATGGTAGGTCACGCCAAGTGTGGGCACGACAAAAATCGTATTTTCGTCGACTTTTTCCAGAACCTCTTCGGGATCCATGCAAAGGCGGCCGGGCGACATCTCGATCTCCCGCATTTCGATGTCCCAATAGCGAGCGAATTTTATCCAGCAGATCTGGACACTCCCACACACCATATTGGGTCGATCGGTCGACAGGCCGGCCGCGCGCCGCTTTTCCCGCCAACGCCATTTCGCCGCCATGCCGCCGAGCATCGCTGCCTCGGAGCTTCCGATGGTGGAACAACCCACCTGGCTACCCTTCGGCGCGTTCCACAGGTCGGCCAGAAGAGCGACGCAGCGACGCTCGATCTCGGCCGTTTGCGGGTACTCATCCTTGTCGATCAGGTTCTTGTCCATCGCGAGGTCCATGAGCCGATGGACCTGATTGCTTTCCCAGGTCTGACAAAAAGTTGCGAGATTCTGCTTCGAGTTCCCATCGAGAAGGAGTTCTTCGCTGAGCACCTGGTAGGTGGCTTCGGGATCCTGGCCCCCCACCGGAAAGGTCTCGCGCGAAAGCGATTCCGTTGCGAGGGTCCGGAATTCGACTGAACCCCGGGTCTCATCTGATTGTGATTTCTTCTCCGACATCAATTCGTCCTCCAGAGGGCCGAGAGCGCATCCGAGCCCAGGAAATTCGCGCTGCGTCTTCGGCAAGCTTCGATGAGTAGGGATTCTGTCAAATAGAGGCGGGGGAGGGTATACCCATTTGGCTCCGAGGAGGTAGGGGACCGCCATGGACCCCGGCAGGGAGGGCTCGCCCAGGAACTGCCATTGTCGCTGCTGGTTCATGCGATTCGAGAGTGCTAGGAATGAATTTTGCAGCCGAGTTCAGCCTCAATGTCGCCCTTCGGCCGATTAGTTTCGCGAGGTCGTTTGCAATCGCACGCGAACTCCAGCGACGTGAACGGCGGGAGCCGCGGGTTCGCAGCGGAGTCCGAGGTCGCTCGCGGTACGAAGGACAGGTTCGGGATCAGGACAAGCGACGTCGATTTCAGCGAGACCTTCGCCGCGCCGGTCGGTGTCCGGGAGGAAGCGGAGGTCGCTGCCAACGAGATTGATCTGGGCAACGCCTTCTTTTCCGCTGGAAACCTCGCAGTCGAGTACTGCGGCCCAGCGCTGTGCCATGGCAGTCGGATCCTTCGACTGGATTCCGGCACCGACCAGGCCTCCAATACGACTCTCGCTCTTGCGGGCTTCCCAACCGGGCCCCGCCCACCGCCACGCGCTCGCGGGGATGGTGCGATCGATCGAAAGAATTGCACCGCCGACGTCCCGGGGGTGCAGGTGGAGTGTAGAGATGTCGTCGAGGGAGAGGTCGAAGACCATGCGGACGCCCAGGCGCTCCATGCGCTGGCGCTCGGCTGTGAGACTCAGGTCGTCGCCGTCTGCCTGGACGATCACCATGTAGCCACCGTCTCCGCCCCGCTTTTCGAGGAGTCGTTCGGCCGTGGTGCCGCTCCGGTCGGGTGAGACGACTTCCAGGAAGGTGTCGTCCAGAACGAGAACGCGATTGACGAGCCCAAAGGTTCCGACCCCCGGGTCCGCGAAGCCGTCGTCCAGGGCGAAGAGGGTGCGCAGTTGGCCCACCGTGGTCGCGAGGTCCCGGGCGACGAGTGCGAGTTGTCGAATGCGCATGGCGGCTCCGGGGATGGGGGTTAATTCTGGATGGGGGTTAATTCGTGATGGGGAAGATCGCGTCGATCGATGCGACGATTTCATCGGGCAGTGTGCCAAGCCTCCATTCTAGGTCGACTGCGGTGAGGAATGCTTCGTCCCCCGAGACCTTCGATGAGGCACGCCGGCGAGCGCGAGAAGCTCGTGGACGCCCCGGCTCTCATTCCCTGCGGCGCCGAGTAGCTGCTGCGCTGCGAAGCGACGTCGACGAGGACGGCCTCCAGATGATCCACGCCAGTACCGTCCGCGGTTACTCCCACGTTCCGATCCGTCTCTAGTGTGGCGAGCCCGAAGGCGCTTCCACGGTGCACCGTGAGCGCGCTCTTCTTCTACGGGTCGCTCAGAATCGACGAGAACAAGCGCGCGGCGATCCGTGTCGAGCTGGAGGCAGGCCGGGCCGCAAACCAATCCACGAGCTGAGCCGACGCGCCGGGCCGATTGCGATCAGTCGAGGTTGTAGATCCTCGAGGGTGTTCCTTCGAGCACCTTGTGGGCGACGTCGTCGGGTACGCCAGCGAGCGCCCGGTCGATGTAGTCCCGCGGAGGAAGGGCCGGCGTGGCCGGCCCGGGGGACATGCTGGTGGGATGCGGATAGTCGGTCTCCCACATGATGTTGTTGGGGAAGCGCTCGAGCGCCGCCCTGAGGGCCTGCTCCTCGAACCAGAAGCAGCCGTAGATCTGCCGTTCGAAGTACTCGCTGGGCAGCAGGTCGAACTCGGGATGCTCCTTCGACACGCCGCCGTTCCGCCATTGCCAGTCCATGGCCTCGAGGGAACTCCCGATCCAGCCGACGCCGCTCTCGACCGAGACGAAATCGAGCTTGGGGAAGCGATGGCAGACCCCACCGAAAATCACGTCCGCGATCTGCTTCGCGTTGTCGGCGAAGATCGTCGAGGACACGCGTGCGAAGTTGGCCTTGACACCTCCGCTGGCATTGAACTCCCCTGCCATCTCCTCGAAGGAGCCGCCGCCGATGTGGAAGCTGATCGACAGGCCGTGGTCTTGAGCGGCGGCGTAGACCCGATCCCAGTGCGGGTCGAAGAGCGCCGGATAGCCCCATGCCTTGGGCTGGTTGCAGGCCAGGACGGCCTTGTGACCGAGTGCCGCACAACGCTCGATCTCGCCGACCCAGGCGTCGGAGTCCCAGAAGGGGCTGGCCATCACCGGGATCAGACGCTTCGGATCGGCGCTGCACCACTCGAGCAAGAAGTCGTTGTAGGCCTGCACGCAGACGAGCATGAGCTCGGGCTCTCCGAGGCTGAGGAAGGCCCCGGAGCCGAAGCCTCCGGCGTTGGGGTAGATGATCTGGGCGTAGACGCCGTCCGCGTCCATGAGGGCCAGGCGCTCTTTCGGGTCCCAGGAAGCGGCGGGGCACTCATCGAAGGTCTTTCGACTCTCGGGGAAGGTGCCGTCGAAGCCCGCGGCCGTGACGAAGCCGGGTCCCATCCCCGCGTTCTTGCCACCCATGACCCAGACGTCCCTCCCGTCGTCGCGTTCGAGATGCGGAATCGCGTCACCCCACTTCGAGGCCACACGGGAGGTCCAGGTATCGGGAGGCTCGGTCACGTGGGTGTCGGTGTCGATTGCACGGTGTCGATCGAAGAGAGACTCACTCACGTTTGGCTCCTTGTCGGAGCGCTCCGGCTCCGATCTGTCGTGGATCAATCGGGGTCAGGCGACCTCGTCGCGAAACCAGTCGCGCTCGGGGCCGATGCGCTCGGCAATCGGGTTCAGCTTGTCGACATCGAGGCCGTAGAAATCGACCGCGTTGTCGCCGAGCATCGCCCCGATGTCGCCTTCGGGCATGCCGTGGAAGGTCTCGATCATCAGCTTCTTGGTGAAAGGCCAGGTGCCTTCGGGGTGCGGGTAGTCCGTGCCCCACAGGATGTTCTGGACACCAATTTCATGGGCCATCTCCGCCTCGCGGCGTGCCATGCAGGAGCTTCCGATTCGCACGTTGCGGTTGAAGTACTCGCTCGGCTTCAACGGGATGTGCGCGGTGTAGCTGTTGCCGAGCTTGGCCGTGAAGTGATGGTCGGAGTAGCGCTGGTCCATGAGCGCCAGCAGCTCGGGCGCCCAGATCGAGGTGCCCTCGGAGACCACCGCCTTGAGCCCGGGGAAGCGCTCGAACACGCCGCCCCAGATCATGAACACGATGGGTCGCACCAGCCAGAAGTGTATCTCGGTGACGAAGATCCCGAGCCCGCCGGGCAGATGGGTCGGCGGCTCGGCTCCGGGTTGCTGACCGAATAGCTCCGTGCCGAAGTAGTCCTGCATGGGGCAGGCGCCGCAGTGGAAGTGGACGATCATGTCGTTGTCCTGGCACGCTGCCCACATCGGGTCGAACCGCGGGTGGTGGTAGGGATCCTGGTTCTGCCACAGGTGCGGCAACATGATCCCACTCAGGCCCTGTTTGCGGGCCGACTCGATTTCCTTGACCGACTGGTCGACGTCCCAGAAGGGCGGAATGAGGGCGAGCCCGATGCGCCGCACGGGATCGAGGGAGACGAACTCGGTGAGCCAGCGGTTGTGAGCGCGGCAACCCGCCCACTGCAGCTCCGGGTCGGCGCCCATCGGCAGCAGCCCCAGGTCGCCGCCGAAGGGCGGGGAGTTTCGTTCCGTGAGGCCGTCCACGTAGAGGATCTCGGCGGCCACGCCGTCGGCGTCGAGCACCTCGGTGCGGCGATCGGAATCCCAGGCGCCGGCGAGGCCGTGCTGCTTGTCCTTCGCCCAGTCCGCGCTCTGCTGAGACATCTCGAGGAGTTCGCTTGCCTGCGCGAGTGCTGCCAGGCGGACTTCGAGCTGGCGGTCGAACTCATCCCGATACTGGGGATCGAGGTAGTCGCGGTAGCGCTCGGGGGGAAGGCCGGCGTGTCCGTCTGAGTTGATCACGAGATAGCGGTCCATTTGGAGTCCTCCGATCCATTTCGGATTGTTGTCGAAACCTGTCTGGCATGCCCCGATCAGAGCATGGGTGAGTCGTCGCGCAGGCCCAGAAATACCTCTGAGGATTGGATATAGGTTTCCTCGTTGATGAACGCGTGCTGGGTTCCGGTGTGCATGTCGCGAAAGCAGCGCTGGAGCACATGGCCGTTGCGGATGGATGTGGTGCCGGCCACCTCGTGCGCGAGATCCACGGCGTTCTTCGCCACCTCGGTCGCGTAGGTGGCCGCCGCGCGCAACGTGGCCCGCTCCTGGATCCCAAAGCTTTCGCCAGCACGGGCCGCCTCGAGCACCCCGGCGAAGACGTCGATCATCAGGAGGCGCGCGGCGCGCAGCCGCGCCTCGGCTCGGATGTAGTCGCGCTGGAAGGTGGGTTTCTGGGCGATGGTGCTCGGCGCACCCATGCGCGTGTGCACCAGACCGAGAGCCTTGATCTCGTCCAGCGCTCGCCGCGCCACGCCGAGGGACCAGGCCGCGTGACCGTTGGCCGTGGTGGCCATGAGTCCCAGCCGGAAGATGGTTCCTCCCCGTTTGGGCTCGCGACTGAAGAGGGGATAGGTGTAGGACTCGGGCACGAAGACGTCCTGGCATTCGTAGTCGTAGCTCCCCGTTGCCTGGAGGCCCATCACGTGCCAGCCGTCGGTGAAGGTGATGGCCTCGCGCGGCATCGCGGCGACACGCAGGTCGGGCATGCCGTCGACCATCACGGGAGAGCCGTTCTCGATGATCATGAAGCCGCCCATGATCCACTCGGCGTAGGCAGTTCCGCTGCCGAAGTTCCACTTGCCGGAGATCCGGTAGCCACCGTCGATCGGCTCCGCCCGCCCGTTGGGTGCGAACTGCCCGCCGCAGCAGACGTCGGTCCCGTTGGCGAAGATCTCCTCGACTGCATCGTCGCCGAGAAAGGCGCCCGCGAAGGCGACCGAGGGTCCGTTCGCGATCGAGTTCCAGCCGGCGGATCCGTCCGCACGCGACAGCTCCTCAGAGACCTCGAGCAGTGTGGCGAAGTCGTGCTCCTCGCCGCCGAGTTCCTTCGGCAGGCCGAGTGAGAGGAGACCGCTCTCTCGCAGCGCTTTCACGGTCTTCTCGGGAAGCGTGCGGAGTGCAATACCTTCCTCAGCCCCGGCCTCCAGGATGGGAGCGATGGTCCTGGCCTTGCGGAGGCTCTCGCCGTCATCCGTTCGAAGCACACTCTTCCACATGTGGGATCTCTCCTTTGATTCCGCTATCTCGCGGGGTCTCGAGGTGGGGTTGTCCGAGACGCGTTTCCGTGGAGCTTCTCCTCGGGAGTCAGGCGGTCCTGGCTATTCTCCTGCGAGAGGAGTCGTGTAGAACTGTTTGGCCCAGCTACGGAACTTCGTGAGCGGCTCGCCCGAACGGGCGCGGAAGAGCACCGGTTCGTCGTCGAAGCAGTCGATCTGCTCGATCTCACCAGGGTCGGACTGCTTCGATCCTGCGCCGGCAAACCACCCGCTCGGGATGCTGGGGCCTTTGGTTTCGCATCTCATCGGGCGTCCTCTGTGGATACGGTCATCGAATCTGCGAGAAAGTTCGCTGTCGCGAGTGCTCGTTCCCGCAGTGGGTACCCGTCCAGGTGAGCCCAGTTGAACATCAGCACGTAGAAGGCGCCCATCAGCATCTCGGTCTGGGTCGTGGAATCGTGCCGGCTGCACAGGTCGCCCCGTGCACGGCCGTCGAGGATCAGCGAGCCGAAGGCGTCATGGAGTGCCCGGGCCTGCTCGGATTCAGTGCCGGAACTATGGGCTGCATGCACGATCTCGCTCAGAAGTTCGCGGTGCATCGGCCCCGCGTTGTCTGCGTTTACGGCCAGGGTCTCGAAGAAGTGGTGGATCCGTTCGCGGCTCGCGAGGGGCTGTTTTCGCGCCTCTTCGATATCGACCAGCAATTGCCCCAGCGCGAACTCGGCGACCAGACGCAGCAGCTGCGCCTTGGAGGCGAAGTGGTTGAAGAAGGTCTTGTGGGCGACGTCCGCCCGCTCGCAGATCTCGACGACCGTGGTCGCTTCGATCCCCTTCGTGTCGAAGAGCTCGACGCTGGCCTCGAGGATGCGGCTTCGCATCTCCTCCTTGCGTCGCTCCCGGCGTCCCGTCGGTGTGTCCCGCCGCTCCACGCTATCGACGTCACTCACGGCCCGAAGGGTGACACGAAAGTACACTTCAGTACAAGTATAAATTTTTGTATAATTATATACAGGACGAGTAATTTACATATGAGTGCCCCAAAGTGGGCCGGTTGGGACTGCGCGCTGCGGGGCAAAGAGTTCCGCCCGAAGAGACAGGGCTGCGAGAGGAAGGGCCCGTGCTGCGAGAAGAAGGCGAGCCCGTGCCTCGACCGGCATCTCGCTTGCGACGTCGCTGCGTCAGCCGACCGTGCGCCGCGTCTCCACGGGGTCGGCAGGAGGGATGGCCATGGCCTTTCGCAATCGAATGCACCCCTTGCTCGCCAGGAACGCAATGCGTGAACTGCGCAACAACCCCGACGATACGGCCGCCGCGATTCGCGTCATCGCGGCGCTGGCGGGGAATTCCGGGAAGCGCGGCTTCGAGCGCTTCCAGCGATCCACGCGAGGCGCCCAGATCCTGGGCGAGAAGCAAGATCTCTACGATATTCTGACTGACCGCGAACGGCTCGAGGCCATGCCCCCCGGTTCGTTGGGACGCAGCATCATCGAGTGGTTCGAGCGCGAGGGAATCAGCACCGAGGGCCTGGTCCAGGCGAGCGTTGCAGCCCAGGGCGGCGCGTCACCGGCGATCAGCCAGGAGCAGCAGATCTATGGTTCGCGGCAGCTCAACCTGCACGATGTCTTCCACGTCCTTGCTGGCTACGACCGCGACCTGCGCGGGGAATCCGCCGTGCTGGCTTTCACGATCGGACAGAACTTCCACAGCGGAATCGCCTACCTCGTCTGGAACGCGTTGCGCGCCGAAGGCTGGAACTCGCCGGGTGGAAGGCTGATCCGAGAGGGCTATCGCCGCGGGAAGCGGGCAGAGCCCCTGCTGGAGCAGGACTGGGAGGCGCTCTTCGAGCAACCGATCGACAGCGTGCGCGAGCAACTCGGGGTCGGTGTGCCGCCTGTCTACGAGCAGTTTCGCTCCGCCGGAGCACCTGTACTGAGCGACTGAGGTCTCGCGTCGTATTCGCGACTACTCGATTTGCAACGCCTGGCGCGGACACAGTCGAATAGCCTCCGCCACCGCCTTTGCGAGATCGTCCGAGACCTCCTCGATCAGCAGTGTGAGGGTGTCGTCTTCTTCGACTCGAAAGACGGCGGGAGCGCATCCCTGGCAGATGGCATTCGCCTCGCACAGGTCTCGATCGACACGAATCTTCATCGGCTTTCTCCGGTGGTTCGGTCGTTGCGCTCAAGACGCCGTTCAGGTGGCTGACGCGAGGCGGTAGCGAATCGGCATGTGCTTGAGGCCCGGCACCAGGTTCGACGCGGTTCTCAGCGGCGTGCCGGCGGGTTCGATGTATTCGATACGCGACACCAGCTCGCGGAAAAGGGAGCCGCTCGTCATGCGGGCCAGGTGTGCGCCGAGGCAGAAGTGCTCACCGATCCCGAAGCCCAGGTGACGGTTCGGGTACCGGTCGAGGTGGAGTTCGTCGGGTCCGTCGAAGACCTCTTCGTCGCGATTCGCCGATGCGTAGAAGAGCACGAGGCGATCCCCTTTGCAGATCTTCTGGCCGCGCAGCACGTAGTCCCGGGCGGCGGTCCGCACCATGTGATTCACGGGGGTCACGAAGCGGACGATCTCATCGATGGCTGTGGCTGTGAGCTCGGGCTCGCGGGCCCAGCGGCCGCGCTGCTCGGGGTTGTCGATCAAGGCCTGCATGCCGCCCCCGATCGCCCCGCGCGTCGTCTCGTGTCCGGCCGTGAAGGCGATGAGGCAGTAGCCCATCGTCTCGAGTTCGCCCATGGGTTCACCGTCGATGCGCGCGTTGGCGAACAAGCTGGCGAGATCATCGCGGGGCTTGGCGCGCCGATCCTGCATGATCTTGCCGAAGTACTCCCAGAATTCCATGAACAGACCACGCATTGCCTGCATCCGGTCCTCACCGCGCTGGAACTCGGGGTCCTCCCCTCCGAAGAGCTCGTTCGTGAGCTTCAGGATGAAGGGCTCATCGGATTCGGGAACCCCGAGGATACGTGCGATCACCTTCAGGGGATGGAGCGAGGCGATGTCGGTGATGAAGTCACACTCGCCCTCCGCACCGAGTCCGTCCACGAGCTTGCGTGCCGTCTCGCGCACCAGCGGATCGAGGGCCTTGATCGCACGCGGGGTAAAGAAGCGAGTCGCGACCTGCCGGTACTTCCTGTGATCCGGCGGGTCCATGTTGATGATGGTGCGGATCTGCTGGGAGACCTCCTGGTTATCGCTACGCTCGCGGACCAGCGTCATCCCGGGAGCGTTCAAGAAGTTCTCCGGCTGCTTCGAAACCTCGATGATGTCCGCGTGCTTCGTGAGCGCCCAGAACGCCGGCCAACCCGGCGGCTCGATCTGGGTGAGCGGCGCTTCGCGCCGCAGCAGCGCCCACTCCTCGTACGGATAGCCGTGCTCCGCGTAGCGTGCGGGTTCGATCAGGCGAAGTCCGTCGATCTCGAGCATCGATAACGCTCCTCGGGTGCGTGAGTGAGAGGTGTACAGTAACACTCACGATCCGTGCTGGGTGGTGGAGCCACCTGGAACCTCATGAAAGCGCACCAGGTGTGGGCACCGGGCCTGGGAGTCCGAGCGCCACGCCCGCCGGTTCCCCGTTGAGGAGCCGGTGGGCGCGCTCGCCTGGGACCGGTCCGGGGAATGGTACTCGAGGCCGATCCACCCGAGTCGGGTCTCGAACTCTCCGACCAAGGTGCTTGTGAGCACCGGAAGCGGTGAGGAGATCGTCGTGAGAGTGGTTGTGGATCGCGAGCTATGTGAAGCCAATGCCATCTGCAGGGCGTGGTGCCTCGAACTCCAGGCGAAGTGTCTCGAGGGCCCGAGCGGGAGCCGGATCGATCACTCTCGCAAGACTCAGCACGCCGGCGAGCGGGCCGTTGGAGGATCTGAAAAACCAATTTCACCATTTGCCATTGACATGCAGTCTGCATATAAAGAGAGGCGGGAGCGGTCGGACGATCCGGGAATCCAGATCCGGCGGGTGTTCCCGCCTTCCAGGAGCCTGCCGATCATGAGCAGAGACGAAACCGCCGCCCCCCGCTACTTGATCCCGCAGGTCGACACCGGAGATCGCGCCCTATTGGAGCAAGCCGGTGTTCTGCAGCGGCGATGGCCCCATCTCCAAGCTTCGAAAGTGGTGTGCGCAATTCGTCTGAGGGCCGGTTGCCGAGTACCTCACGGGGTATTGACGTGACTCCTATGCAAGACATACAAGACCGAATGGGTGAGGAATATGGAATACAAGATCATTGATTGCGATCAGCACGTCATCGAGGCTCCCGATCTATGGGAGACGATGCTCCCGGCCAAATTTCAGGATCGGGCTCCCAAGCTCGTAAAGGATGAGGATGGCGGGGATGCTTGGCTCCTGGGCAAGCACGCCGAGTCTCTGGGGCTGGTCGCATCGGTGAACACCCAGCCGCGAGATCTGAAGTGGACCGGAGTTCGCTATTCGGAGCTGCACCCCGGAATCATCGATCCCAAGGCACGCCTGGAGTTGATGGACGAAGACGGCATCAGCGCTGCAGTCTTCTTCCCGCCCCAGCGGACCATGTTCTACTTCATGACCGTGAAGGATCGAGAACTCCACGTGGCGGGTATGGATGCCTACAATCGCTGGATTACGAACTGGGTCTCTCACGACCGCTCGAGGCTTGCCGCCATCTGGCAGATTCCCGCATCGGGGGTCGGGGATGCCATCGAGATGCTGAAGCGCGCGAAGGATGCCGGAGCCGTCGGCGTCGGGTTGGCAACCTGGCCCAGTGGCAACACGCTGCTCTCGCGCGAGGACGATCGGTTCTTTGCTGTCGCCGAAGAGTTGGGGATGCCGATTCACGTTCACATCGGTTTGGTTCCCGCCAACTACACGACGCAGAAGGTCACATCCAAGAAGGGTGGAGCGCCTCAACTCGTCGCGTTGGCGTCGGTCATGAGTCGCATGCCGGTGCTGATCGCCGAGACGATCTTCAACGGCATCTTCGACCGCTTCCCGGGGCTGAAGTTCGTTGGCAGCGAGGTCGGGGCGGGTTGGGTCCCCTATCTCCTGCAGGAGATCGACGATCGCTATCGCCGCAACCGCCACTGGTGCAAGGTCAATCTCGAAATGCTGCCCAGCGAGTACTACGGGAGAAATTGGATGGTGGGATTCGTGCGCGATCAATATGGTGTGCGCAATTGTGATGACGTCGGCGTCGAGACGATGATGTGGTCGAGTGATTTTCCGCATCACATCAACGACTGGCCCAACTCCCGCTATCTCATCGACGCCATGGCACAGGGCATCGACAGATCGAAAAAGCACAAGATCTTCTGCGAGAATGCAGGCAAGCTCTATGGTTTCATCTAGTCCTGGTTCGGAAGCCGATCATCGAAGCAGGATCCAGCACTCGAGGAGAGGGAAATGGCTACGGAACTCGATTACCGCCCGATTTCTACCGACGATCACATCATCGAACCCCCCGGCGTCTGGGATGGCCGATTGGAGTCGAAGTTTCAGGATCGTGCTCCCCATGTGATCGTGGAAGACGACATGGACTATTGGGAGTTCGAAGGGCGCCGCATCCCCAATATCGGCCTCTCGGTGATGGCAGGGCGCCCCTACGAGGAGTACACGGTTGCGCCAGTACGCTTTCGCGACATGCGCAAGGGCTGCTACGACCCGGAGGAGCGCCTCCTCGACATGGATCGCGACGGCATCGAGGCTTCGGCACTCTTTCCGACGATTCCCGGTATGGCGGGGACGCTCTTCAATCAAGCGGACGACAAAGATCTCGGTCTGCGCTGCCTCGAAACGTACAACGATTGGCTCGCGGACACCTGGTGTTCCACTGCGCCCGAGCGCTTCATCGGGCAGATGATCGTGCCGCTCTGGGATATCGATCTAGCCGTCAAGGAGTTTCAGCGCGGAATCAGCCTGGGACATAAGGCGCTCTCCTTCCCCAACGCACCGGAGAGTCTGGGGCTGCCCAATATCGGAGATGCACATTGGGATCCGCTCTGGGATGCCGTCGAGGAAGCCGGTGTGCCTGTGAGCATGCACATCGCTTCGGGGTCCATGCGCGATACACAGCTGCCCCTGGAGGTGGCGGGGGGAACCCCCGCCGAGGTCTTCGTCACCGTCGCGCCCAGCAGCAACTTCGTGAGCGTTGCGACCCTGCTCTGGAGTGGCGTGTTGGATCGACACCCCAAGCTGCGTTTCCTCTCGGTGGAGGGGGGCATCGGATGGCTCGGCTATCTCGTGCAGCGCGCGGACGAGGTCTACGTGAAGCATCGCCACTGGACCCATGCGGTGATCAAGGAGAAGCCGAGCTTCTACTTCAAGCGCCAGGTCTTCGCGAATTTCCTCGACGACGAGGTGGGGCTCGCTATCCGCCACTACATCGGAATCGAAAACATCATGTTCGAGGTCGACTATCCCCATAGCGATACGACCTTTCCCAACTCCACGGCCCTCGTATCCAAGAGATTCAAGGACGTGCCTCCCGATGAGACGCGAATGATCGTGCGCGATAACGCCATCAAGTTCTTCGGATTGAATCTGGACTAGATCCAGCTGCCGGAGATTGCTGGCCAGTTGGAGAAGGTCCAGTGAGTTACGAGACCAATCGACGCCTGTCCGCGAAACGCTCTCCACTGGAGACTTCGGTGGCAGTCGATTCGGTCAGCGCCGGGATCATCCGGGGCGCGTTCGAGACCATCTGCTACGAGACCGCTGTCCATCTCGGGCGTGCGGCGTCCTCGGCGATCATCAATCAATCGAACGAGCGCAACGGCAGCATCATCGATGCCAACGGTCGTCTGGCCGGGATCTCGGTGGGCATTCCCCAGCTGCTCTTCATCTCACCGATGGCTGTTCGCTGGGGCCTCGAACACTGCGATGTGGATGATTGGGGCCCCGGGGATGTCTTCCTCGGAAACGATCCAGACCACGGGGGAGGGCATCTTCCCGACTACACCGTCTACGCGCCCTGCTTCGACCCGGCGGGTGGACTCGTCGCTATCCAGGCCCTGCAGGCCCACCAGGGAGATACAGGGGGCAAGGATCCCGGGGGCTTCTCCGTGGACTCCCTGGACATCTTCCACGAAGGCCTGCCCATTCCGAGGCTCAAGCTCGTGCACCGCGGTCGGTCTCGAAGCGATGTGGTCGATCTGCTGATCCGCAATAACCGTCTCCCCTCGTTCTCCGGGGATATCGCCGCCATGATCGGGGCCGCCGAACTCGGTGCCAACCTGCTCGGCGATCTGGTGGAACGCTGGGGTGCGGATACCGTTCGCGCGGCCATGAACTTCAACATCATGGAGACAGAGCAGCGCTTTCGCGCAGAGATCGAAAAATGGCCCGACGGTTGTTATGAGGCGGACGTCTGGATCGATCACGACACGGTGGGTAATGAAGACGTGCGTGTTCACGTGGCCTGCAGTGTCGCGGGGGATCAGCTCACGGTGGACATGACTGGAAGCGACGATCGTCCCGAGTTGGTGAATGTCTGGAATACCTTCTCGAATAGTCGCGGCTATGCGATGGCGCAACTCGTCTCCATGGTGGATCCAACCATCGTCAAGAACGAGGGGCTTTTCAACGCCGTCGAGATGATCATTCCAGAGGGCACGATCGTGCAGCCGCCGCCCAATAAGCCGGCTGCTCTCGGTGCGTTTCATCCGGCCTGCGAGATCGGTGAAGCCATCTGTATCGCTCTCTCAGAGATCGTCCCCCAACGCTCTTCGCCGCAGGTCTACAAGCTCGGCATGCCCAACGCCGTAATCGGCTTCGACGAAGCTGGCGAGATGTGGATGGATCAGGGCGTCGATGTGCGGGCTTCGGATGCGTCGGCGACGGAGGGTATCGATGGTTGGGGGTCCATGTGCAGCGGACTCGGCAATCTGATCCTCGGCCAGGCGGAGGATGCCGAGAGTCGCTTCCCGGTCATCAATCTGAGTCGCGAGATGACCTGCGATAGCGGTGGGCCAGGACGTTGGCGGGGACAACCCGGGACACTCAACGTCAAGAAGGTATTGAAGCCGACCATGGCAGTGGCGTGGATGGTCTCCATGAAATACCCGCTGCGCGGTTTGCGGGGAGGCAATGACGCCTCTCCCTATAGCAATCACTTCGAGGTGGGTACACCTGACGAATATAAAATTGAGAATTCGGTACGTGCAGATCTTCCAGCCGGTGCGATGATCGCGTATCAATATGGAGGTGGCGGCGGCTTCGAGAGTCCACTGCTCCGGGATCCCGAGGCCGTGCGAGAAGATGTGCTCGATGAATATGTTGGTGTGGAAGCTGCTCGTGAGCACTACGGGGTGGTTCTGACCGGCTCCGCGGCGGAGTGCAATGTGGAAGTGGATCTCCGGGCGACCGAGGAACTGCGCACCCGGCTGCTCGCGGAGCGGGAGTAGTCGGTGGCCTACCGTCTTGGGATCGACATCGGTGGCACCTTCACCGACTTTGCCCTCTTGAAGGATGACGGCGTCGTCCTCGACAAGACCCTCAGCACACCCCGGGATCACTCATTGGCTGTGATGGATGGGTTGGCGAAGCTCGCAGAATGCGAGGGGCGCACGCTGGGCGATTTTCTGGCGGAGGTCGAGGCCATCGTTCACGGGACGACGGTTGCGGACAATACCTTGATTCAGATGAATGGCGCCGTGACCGGGCTTCTCACGACCGAGGGCTTCCGCGACGAACTCGAACTGCGCCGCGGTTTCAAGGAGGATATCTGGGATGTGCGCCTGTCGGCACCGGACTTCGTCGTTCCCCGCCGGCGGCGCCTCACAGTTCCGGAACGCATTCTATCCGATGGCTCCATCTTCAAAGCATTGGACGAGGCGGCAGCTCGGAAGGCCATCCGTCGTCTGAAGTTGCAGAATGTCGAGTCGGTTGCAATTTCGTTGCTCTTTTCGTTTGCGAACTCGATTCATGAGCGCAGGCTCGCTGAACTCGTTCGGGAGGAGATGCCCGATGTCGCAATCTCGCTCTCATCCGAAGTCTTGCCTCGGGCACCCGAGTTCGATCGCACCAGCACCACGGTGGTGAATGCGTATCTGGGTCCGAGTGTTTCGCATTATCTGGATCGATTGGAGGATCGGCTGAAGGAGGCCGGTTATGGGCGCCAGCTTCTGGTCATGCAATCCAGCGGCGGAGTGATGACGCGCGAGTATCTGCGCGGGAGCCCGATCCGGGTTCTGGCCTCGGGTCCAGCGGGTGGTGTCGTAGGCGCAGCCTGTGTCGCCGAAGCGAAGCACTCACCGGATCTCCTATGTGTCGATATGGGGGGCACCAGTTATGACGTCTCGGTAGTGATCGGTGCATCGGCGCCGGCCGAAGTGGGCTGGAACTGGCATCACCGAAATCTCATCGGTGTGCCCATGGTGGGTGTGGAGACGCTTGGAGCGGGTGGAGGTTCGATTTGCGTGGTCAAGAACGGAACGCTGGAGGTGGGACCCGAGAGTGCCGGTGCCGATCCGGGGCCGATCTGTTATGGCCGCGGCGGGACGCGCCCAACTGTGACCGACGCGATTCTCATGCTCGGGATCCTCGAGGCGGGATCGGAGTTTGCGGGCGGCCGCTTTGAATTGACACGCGATGGAGTCGCCGAGGCCTTTCAGGAGCAGATTGCTGCTCCCCTGAACTGCAGTGTCGAGGCGGCGGCCTTCAACTCCCTGCGTGTGGTGAATGCCAACATGACCCAGGCCGTGAGGCGCATGACTGCCGGCAAGGGGATCGATCCGAAGAGTCTCACGCTCCTGGCATATGGGGGCAATGGCCCCGCCTTCGCGGCCATTCAGGCCGAAGAGCTGGGCATCAGGCGGGTTCTTGTTCCGAGGTCTTCGCCCACCTTCTCTGCCTTGGGTGCGTTGGCGGCGAAGCCCACCATCGACGAAGAGCGCGCCTATCTGGTTTCCGCCACTGCAGCCGATCCGGGGAAACTGAGCGATCTGTGGCGCGAGTTGGATGAGCGGGCCGAGGCCTACTTTATTGCAGCTGGATTCAAGCGGGACGACATGACGGTCCTCTATCAAATCAATCTTCGCTATCCGGGGCAGAATTTTGCACTCGTGGTCGATGTGGAGGAGATCGAGGGTGCACGCGATCTTTCCTTCGTGAGCGATGAACTCTTCGAGGAGGTCGTCGAGGGTTTCCATCGGGAGCACGAGGCATCTTATGGGCATCGGCGCGAGGAAGAGGTACCGGAGATTGCCGGTGTCCGTCTCCAGGCTTCAGCTGAAATCACGAGGCCGATCTTCGGCGAAGGCTTCACTGCGAAACAGGAAGCCGCACTCCCCGGTGGAACTCGGAAGGCCAATCTCGGTCGGGGTCTTGTGGAGACCGGAATCTACCGGGGGGCGGATCTGAAGCCGGGGCATACGATCTGCGGCCCGGGCATCATCGAGGAATCCTTTACGACGATTGTCGTGTATCCCGGTTGGACCGCGATGATCGATGATGCTGGGGATTACGTCCTCGATCAGAAGGGCTGAGCTGGAAGAGAGAAGTCGTGGACCGAGAAAAAATGGGGACTCGGCTCCGAGTGATCGGCACATGGCGGCAGGCAGGGTTCGCGCGTTCCGCGATCCGGTTCTCGTTCAGATCGAGGACTTCGATTTCGCCAACAACCGTGCCCAGAGACCGAAGGGCCTCCGGCGCCCGATCCCCGTCTCTATGCCGCATCTACTGAGCCGGGGCCGGAGCCTCGCCCTCCCGCTTGGCCTCCTGCTTGGCCTCCCGACGCAGCTGCCACGCCCGCCAGATCTCGTAGACGATGGGAAGGAGCAGGAGCGCGAGAATTGTCGCCGAGAGCATCCCGCCGACCATGGGCGCTGCGATCCGCTTCATCACCCGCGCCCCGGTCTCGTCGCTCCACATGATCGGGAGAAGCCCGGCGATGACGGCGCTCGCCGTCATCACGATCGGACGCACCCGTTCGACGGCCCCCGCCGTGACAGCTTCGTAGAGGTCCTCTGTAGTCATCTTGGAAACCTGGGCACGCTTCGCCTCGTACGCATGGTCCAGATAGAGGATCATCACCACTCCAATCTCGGTGGCGACGCCTGAGAGCGCGATGAAGCCCACCATCACCGCGACGCTCAGGTTGTAGTCGAGCAGCCACATGAACCAGATGCCCCCGATGACGGCGAAGGGAAGCGCCAGCATCACGATGGCGACCTCTACGACATTCTGGAAGTTCAGATAGAGCAGCAGGAAGATGATTATCAGCGTGATCGGCAGCACGACCTTCAGGCGGGCGTTCGCCTGCTCCATGTACTCGTACTGTCCGCTCCATTGGATCGTGTAGCCCGGTGGGAGGCTGATCTTCTCATCCACCGTAGTGCGCGCTCGATCTACGTAGCCTCCCAGATCCTGATCCGGGTTGATGTCCACGTAGATCCAGGCCTGAGGTTGCGCTCCCTCGGTCTTGATGGAGGGAGGTCCCATTCGTGGAAAGATATCCGCCACCTGACCCAGCGGCACATGCGCACCTGTCGGCGTTGCCAAAAGGACTCGGCGCAATGACTCGGGACTGTCGCGCAGCTCGCGCGAATAGCGGACGTTCAACGGATAGCGTTCCAGGCCCTCGATCGTGGTCGTCACGTTCATGCCACCGATGGCGGACTGGATCACGTCGAGCACGTCCTGCACCGTCAGTCCGTATCGGGCAGCTTCCAGCCGCTTCACCACGAACGACAAGTAGTAGCCACCGGCGACCCGTTCGGCGTACACACTCCGGGTGCCCGGAATGCCTCGAACGAGGGGCTCGATCTGCTTGCCGATTTCCTCGAGAACCGAGAGATCCGGGCCAGTGATCTTGATGCCCACCGGTGTCTTGATGCCCGTCGACAGCATGTCGATCCGTGTCTTGATTGGCATCGTCCAGGCGTTCGTGACGCCGGGGAATACGATCAGATCGTCCAGCTCGGTGACGACATCCTCGATGGTCATTCCCTTCCGCCATTCCTCCTTGGGCTTCAGAATCACCGTGGTCTCGAGCATCTCGAGAGGAGCGGGATCGAGAGGTGTGCGCGCCCGACCGAGCTTCGCCAACGCGTGCTTCACCTCGGGCACCGTCATGATCAGCCGATTCGTCTGCGCTGCTACCGCCGTCCCCTCCGCGATCGACACGCCTGGAAGCATCGACGGCATGTAGAGAAGATCGCCCTCATTCAACGGCGGGATGAACTCCGAGCCCAATCGCGAGAGGGGAAAGTACGTCGCCACGAGGATCGCGATCGCCACGCCGAGGATCAGCCACCGGAAGCGAAGCGCTCCGTGGAGCAGAGGGCGATACGCCCAGATCAAGAAGCGGTTGATGGGATTCTGATCTTCGCGAGGAATTCGCCCGCGGATCAAGTACCCCATGAGGACAGGCACCACCGTGATGGCGAGGACCGCGGCGGACGCCATCGCGTAGGTCTTGGTGAAGGCAAGCGGGGAGAACATCCGACCCGATTGCCCGGTCAGCGCGAAGACCGGAAGAAACGAGACCGCAATGATCATCAGAGAGAAGAACAGCGCTGGCCCCACCTCGCGGCTGGAATCCACGATGATCTCCCAGTGCGGCTTCTTCCCTCCATCGCGCTCGAGATGCTTGTGGGCGTTCTCGATCATCACGATGGCGCCGTCCACCATGGCGCCGATCGCGATCGCAATCCCGCCGAGCGACATGATGTTCGCCGCCAGTCCCTGGAAGTACATGATCGCAATTGCAATCAGGATTCCCACGGGTAGCGTGAAGATCGCGACGAAGGCAGACCGCAGGTGCAGGAGGAATATGGCGCAAATCGCCGCGACGATGATGCTCTCCTCCAGGAGCTTCTTGTTGAGCATCTCCTGGGCACGGGCGATCAGCGCGGAGCGATCGTAGATCGGGACGACTTCCACTCCCTCCGGCAACCCAGGCGCAATTGATTTGAGCTTCTCCTTTACGGCGTTGATCACGGCAAGGGCGTTGTTCCAATACCGCATCTCGATGATCCCGATTACCGCCTCGCCATCGGTATCGAGTTGAATTGCGCCACGGCGTACGTCGGGCCCGAGTCCCACGTCGGCGATGTCGCGTATCAGGATCGGCGTCCCCGTGTCGTCCACTCCGACTGGGATCTTCTCGACGTCCCCGACGTGCTCGATGTAGCCGATTCCCTCGACCATGTACTCGGTTTCCGCATACTCGACGACGCGTCCTCCCACGTCGTTATTGCTGCGGCGGATCGCTTGGACAACCGTGGCGAGGGGCAGGTCGTAGGCGAGCAGTCGATTCGGGTCGATGGTCACCTGGTACTGCTTTACGAAGCCGCCGGCGGTTGCCACGTTGGCAACGCCCGGAACCGCCAGGAGTTGGTAACGCACGTACCAGTCCTGAATGCTCCGCAGCTCCGACAGGTCGTTCTTTCCGGAGCGATCGATCAGCGCGTATTCGAAGATCCAGCCGACGGGCGTGGCGTCCGGGCCTAGAACCGGGGTGACCCCAGGCGGCAACTGGTTCTGTACGAAGCTCAGGTACTCGAGCACGCGGCTGCGCGCCCAGTAGACGTCGGTGCCGTCGTTGAAGATGACGTACACGAACGAGAGGCCAAAGAATGAGTAGCCGCGTACGACCCTTGCGTTGGCGACCGACAGCATGGTCGTCGTGATCGGATAGGTAACCTGGTCTTCGACGATCTGGGGCGGCTGGCCCTGCCACTCGGTGAAGACGATGACCTGGACGTCGCTCACGTCCGGGAGCGCATCGATGGGGATGTTCCAGAACGCATAAAGGCCGGTGGCGATGGCCGTGGCGGTGAAGAGGAGCACCAACAGCTGGTTTCGGACCGAGGCTTCGATGATCTTCTCGAGCACCGCGGCTATTCCTGACCGCGCCCGGGTTGCCCAGCGGCAGGAGTGCCCTTGCTGGGCTCGGCGGCGGGCGCTTGTTCCTGGGTCGCTCCCTCAGCGTTCTTCGGCGGAGTCGCTGGCGCGTTCGCACTGAGCATCTTGCGCCTTGCCGCTCCGAGATTGCTCTCGGAGTTGATGAGGAAATTGGCGGAGGTGACGATCTGATCGCCCTCCGCGAGACCGTCGAGGACCTCGAACTCATCACCGGCCTGCGCGCCGAGTTGGATGTCCCGGGGTTCGAATCGACCCCCTCCCAGCGCGATAATGGCGACGTTGCGTTGACCCGTTCGCATCACCGCCTGGATCGGAATGGCCAGCCCCTCGCGCGCGACCTCGCTCTTCAGCACGACATTCGCCCACATATCGATCTTCAGATGGAGGTCTGAGGTATTGGGAAACTCCATCCGGACCTCGATCGTCCGTGTCTTGTTGTTGAGGTAGGGGTACACGTATGTGACAGCGCCCCGATAGGTTTTCCCTGGTTCGTAGGCGAGTGTCATCGTCGCCTTCTGGCCGATCATCAACCATGGCGCCTCGTATTCGTAGATATCGGCGTAGACCCAGATGGTGGAGAGGTCGGCGATCGAGTAGACCGTCTGCCCCGGCTCGAGGAAGCCGCCCTCCGGGATGTTTCGCTCCACGATGATCCCGCGAAATGGAGCGTAGAGAACCATGGTGCGCGTGAGTTCGCCTCGCTCGCGCAGCGCTTTGATCTGGCGGTCGGTGATGTTCCAATACCGCAGCCTCGTCTCGGCTGCGCGCACGATGTCGTCCGCTCCCGCCAAGCTGTCCTTCAGTGAGCTCTCACTGAGAACATTCTGGTAGCGCAGCGCAATCAGGTATTCCTCCTGGGTTGCGACCAGTTCGGGGCTGTAGATTTCGAGAAGGGGCTCACCGCGTTGTACCACCTGACCGGCGAAGTTCACGTGTTGAGCCTCGATCCAGCCGCCGATCTTCGGTGCGATGTGGCGGACTGTAGTCTCGTCGTAGTCGATGCGGCCCACGGTCCGGACCTCGCGCGTGAGGCGCTTGCGCTCCACGACCGCGGTGGTGACTCCGATGTTCTGCACGGTTGCCGGATCGATGCGCACGGCTTCCGCTGGGTCCTGCGACTCGGCCCCTTCGTAGACCGGCATGAGATCCATGCCCATCTTGTCCTTCCCGGGACTCTTGGAGACGAAGGTGGGATCCATGGCCGACTTCCAGTACAGGATCTTTCGCTCGGCTCTGGCGTCAGCCGGCGCCTCTGTCTTTGAGGCCGACGCAGCCGGCCCCTTTGTCTTCGAGGCCGGTCCCTCCGAACAGGCCGACAGCAGGATGGCCATCGAAACCAATGCGACGAGTGTGATTGCTTTGTTCATGCCATCTGCTTTCACGGCTACGGAACCAGATGCGACGAGTGTGATTGCTTTGTTCATGCCATCTGCTTTCACGGCTACGGAACCAGATCCGAGAGCGGCTGGCCGACAGCTCGCTCGAGGCCCGCAACGCCTTGTTCGTAGTCGCGCACCGCACCGTCGCGCTGCAGCCAGACTTCCTCGAGAGATTTGAGGCTATCGATCAACGTGAGGAAATCCACCTCCCCCGTCTGATAACCGGCGCGTGCGGCTGCGACGCGCTCGGCGGTCTGGGGCATCAGCGTCCTCCGGTAGATTTCCTCGGTACGAACGGCAACGAGCACGCGCTCGTACTGCCGCTGCACCTGATCTAGGACTTGGTTTCTCAGGTTTCGCCGGAAAGACTTTTCGCGCTGCAGCCGGGCTTCCATCTCGCTCGTTTCGGCACCGATGCGGTTCAGCCACAAGGGAACCGAGAAGCCGAGCTTCACCATCCAGATGTCGTCGCCGTCACCGGAGAAAGTAGGGTTCGTGCCGCCCTCCACCTCGACCCACTCACCTTCAAGCTTCAGGTCCGGCAGGTATTCCAGCCACGCGAGCCGCAGGGATTGACGGCTCGCTTCGATGGTGTGGTCCTGCGAGAGGAGTTCCGGACGGTACTCATCGGCCGCTTCGATGAGGCGTGCGAGCGAGATAGTGAGCGGTTTCACGTCCGGCTCCCCGGGAGGTCCCAGCGGGGCCCGAGGTGGGCGATCGAGGAGCGCGTTCAGAGCACCGATGGCCGTCTCGAAGTCCCCCCGGTATTCGACGTCGTCGGTCGCCAGGCGGCTCAGCTTCTCCTGCGCGAGGATCACGTCTTGCAGCGCCGCGGTCCCGACCTGGTACTTCGCCTGGGCGATGTCGGAGAACTGGCGGGTCAGATCGGTAATCTCGTCGTTGATCACAAGCGAGCGTGCAGCCAAGTAGAACTCGGCATACCTTGCTCGGATCTGGCGCGAGATCTCTTGAGTGGTCGCCTCGAGGACCTGGTAGGTCGCATCGGCTCGCGCCTCCTCGACCCGGCCGCGAGTCGTGAGCTTCCCCGGGAAGGGGATGGCCTGAGATACCTTCACGCCGTTGGCCTGAGGGCCCGCCCGAGTTTGCGGCATGGAGCCCGTGTCCGGCGTGTAAGTGAGCATTGGGTTTTCGTACCAGCTCTCTACGGTGATTCGCTCCCTGGTTGCCTCCCATGCGAAGCGCGCAGCGCGGATGGCGGGGTTGTGCTCGGCCGCGTACTGCACAAGTAGGTTGGGCGACAGCGGGCCGACAAGATCCGCCTCCGTCACAACCGAATCATGATCCGCACTGGGCTGATCTGCGCTGGGCTGGTCTGCGCTGGGCTGGGCTCGGGCTGACGAGGTGGGCAAGGCCTGTACGGCTACGCCAGAGAGCAGCAGCGCCGACCCGAGCACCCGTTCAATGCGACGCAAGCGGCCCCGAATGGTGTGAGCGCCGCGGCCGCACCGCGGTGGGCGAGGCTCACGCACATGAAGACGAGGAGTGCGGGCATCAGCGGTGTGGCCAACGTCGAGCGCAGAAGCACCCGCCTTCGAGGCAAGCCCGGAGCGCTCCTCGTGCACCCCCTCCCCGGTCGCCCGTCTCGCCAATCCGAAAAGAATGGCCGTTCCCATTCCTCTGGCTCGCCGATGTAGGGCTCGAGGCTTCCCTTCGGTGGCGACGGTGGGATAGGGCATTGGGAGAGCATCTCTCAAATCGGCGCAGCCTTTGTGCGACCGTTGGTTCAGCCGGAGCGCAGAAGTAGCCACTTGGAAACGTTGCTAAGGTACTTTGACACGGGAAGATCTCCAAGCGGGCGGTCCGAGAGGCATTCCTGGCTCTCCCCTCTGGGCTTTTCGGCTCACCGAGCGTGCCCGCCCCCGTGTACCGTCGCCACCTCCACCGCCACCCGGCGGCTCACGGTGAAATGACGCATAAGGGCTACTTTGCCCCGGAGTTCTACCGGCCCGCCCTGGGCTTGTTGAGGCGCTCTGGCTCCCCCCTTGTCTACAGCGACTCGCCCGGGGCGCGGATGGACATGCTCTGAAAGCAGCCCGAGCCCCTGCATCCGTTCCAGCGCGGATACGTCGAAGCCAACCGCGACGTCATCGCCTGCGCGGATTCTCTCGATACGCACTCTGAACACCCGGTGGTGATGCTCAGCCGCATGGTCGGCGACGGCGACAACCACCTTTCGATGCTCCGCAGCGCCGGGTTCGGCGTGCCATGGGCAACGAAACGGCCCCACTGCAAGAAGCCGCCGGCTTCATTGCGCAGACAAAAGGCAACCATGGCGCCGCGCGTGTCACCGAGGGCTGTTTGCTCGATGCTTCCCAGACCGGCGCATCATGCCGCCACGAGTTTTGGGAACGACCGCCCGATCGCGCTTTCGACCTGAAAGACCCGGAGAACATCGAGGCTGATGAACGGCTTCCCGCTCGTCAGGATGGCGACTGCGATCTGTCTCTCGGGATCCGCCCAGGAGAAAATATTGGTGAGGCCCACGTGGCCAAAGGCCTCGGGGGTATCGGAACCGTAGAGACTCAGGTTCTTGGCTCCGAGCATGAAACCCAGTCCGTAGCGAATGGGAAGACCCAGCGTGAAGTCGAGCTCCATGAAGCTCTGCTCGGCGGTCGCCCGCTGCACCGTGCGGGCCTCGAATACGCGCTCTGCTTCCCACTTTCCTCCGTCGAGAAGGCACTGGTAGAAACGACTCAGTTCCAGCGCCGTCGTGACCACGTTCGCCGACGGAATGGCCTCATCGAAAAAACGTGGATCGTTCGAAAGCGCGACCGCCTCTCGAAGCTCCATGCCAAGCGCACGCTCGAGCAGCATCGAAACGGGCGGTACCGGCGGGAAACCCGTAAAGGCATTCTCGGCAACCTGTGAGACGTCTTCTGCGCCGACACCATACGAGAACCAACGCATACCGAGCGGTCTGCGAATCTCTCGATCGAGGACGACACGCAGGTCGAGGCCCGTGACACGCTCGACGACGGCCCGAAGTACGAACCCGCCGCTGATCGCGTGGTAGGCCAGCCGGCGCCCGGCCTTCGATGTGGGCCGCGCTTCGCAGACGGCCGCGAGGACGTTCTCGGAGTCGGCGAGGAGATCGAGGTCCATGATCTCGGGTGGCACGTGGGGGATCCCGGACCGGTGGGCCAGGATGTGACGCAACGTGATCTCGGCCTTGCCGTGGGCGGCAAACTCCGGCACGTAATCACAGACGCGATCATCCAGGCGAAGAACCCGCTGTTCATCGAGCTTGTGGATCAACATCGCGGTGATCGCCTTCGAAGCCGAAAAGAGCGTAAAAGGCGTTGTCACGTCGAGAAGGGTCGCGTTGTCGGCCGAATCTTGACCCGGAGCGTTCCCCCGCGCGTGCCCAATGGCGCGGTGGAGAACCACCCGACCCTCCCGGCGGATACAGATCTGGATCCCGGGATAAAGGCCGGTCCGGTAGAGCTTCTGTACCCGGTCCCAGACCTCTTCTACCCGCGCCTGCGAGATGCCGAGTTCCTGGGAGGGGACCTCGACGCCTCGCCTCGTCACGGACCCGAGATCTGCGGGGACGCGACACAGCGCGCGCAGCGGGCGGGTCGGAAATGTGACGAGATCGAGTAGATCCATGGTGTCGGTTTTCCTGGGAAAAGCGTGGCGCACCAGAACTCCTCAAGCGATGGAACCGCGTTCGCGAAGCCTTTCGACATCGGACTTGGCGAAACCCCAATCGACCGGCTCGACGGAGGAGTATAGGAAGTTCGAGTTGCGTTTTCCCCGGGTCCGATCAGTAGAGATTCTGGCGATCCGAACTCACCTCGCCGACCGCTTCGAACGGCAGTCACGAGCCAAGGGAGCGCAGCCGAGCGGGTCGGTGCGCGTGTTGCCAGTTCACTCGCACGCGCAGGACGGCGCTACGCGTCGAGCTCGCGCGGGCTCGTGAACCAGACGAGCGGCTTCGCCTCGCGCTCCACCGGAGTGGGCGCATCCTCCAGCAGATCGAGTGCCCGGTTGCGCACCGCGTTGAAGATCTCCTGCGTCGTCTCGATCACATCTGTGGGACTGCGCGGGCACCCCACACGCCGGGCGAAGCCCAGGCAGTCCTGACCGTCGGAGTACTCACCGCGGTTCTTCCGGTAGTAGGCGCCCTTGGCACTCAGGTGTGCGTCTAGCTTCTGGAACAACGCGGTGAAGTTTGACAGTGCCGCCAGGATGTAGTCGCGCTGGACGAGCTGGCGTTTCAGCTCTCGCGCATCGAGATGCTCGTCTCGGGTGAACTGCGAGACCCAGAGGTTGTAGTAGCAGCCTATGTCGAGGTCCCAGCGGAGCTTGCACAGCTCGTAGCTCCCGATGACGGGGTAGAGGTCGCGGTAGAGTCGCATGGCGGCCTCCACGCGGAAGTGCATGAACTGGTCGTAGAGTTCCGTGCGGTCGCGGACCGCCGCCGGCTCCTCCCCGCGCAGGTCGCGTGCGATGAGGTCCCCCACGAGATCGTTCGCCAGCGCGATGAAGTCGGCCCCCGGGCTGTAGTAGGGATCTGGAAACGCACCGGATTCTCCGACCAGGCCCCAGCGGTCCGGGCTGAAGAAGCGACGCGTCCCGTACGCGAGATGAGCGAAGTTTCGGGTCGCGATCGGCTTGGCGCTCTCCAGCAGCGAGCCGACTGCCGCATGCTGGCGCAGGAACGCCAGCAACTCTTCGCCACTGCCGAACTTCCGGGCGAGCCGACTTTTCTCGCCGACGACACCGATGCTCGTGGTTCCCCCCTGCAGGGGAATGAACCAGATCCAGTAGCCGCGGTAGAGGAAGTGCAGCGTCGAGAGCCTGCGGGGGGTGTGACGCACGCGCTCGCGAAAGGACTCGGGCCCGAGAGAGTCGATGTCCGTGACCCCTTCGAACCAGCCCCAGGTCGCCGCGTTCTCCAGCTGTGTCTCGGGGACCTGGAGATTCTCGAGACGCGCGATCATCCGATTCCGGCCGGTGGCGTCGATGACCCAGCGGCTCTCGAACTCCTCGGACTTCGACCCGTCCAGAACACGGAAGCGGTGGGGCGCCCCATCCCTGCCCAGCTCGAGTCGATCCACGCGCACGCCCATGCGAACGCGCACGCCGTCCCGGACGTTCATCTGGTTCAGGTCGCTCTCCAGACGACTGCGATCGATCTGAAAGGCCGGGTGGAACGGGAGCGAGGCGGATCCGATCTCGCTCATTTCCTGGAGCGGCGTCGTTTTGTCCCCCGAGTCGAAGAAGAAGCGCAGCCCGTTCTTCGGGTAGTGACGCTCATAGAGGTAGCTGCTGAGCCCGAGGCGGCGCACGAAGTAGTTGCTGGCGATCTCGACCATGGATTCGCCCACGGTGTACGAGTGCTCGCGCTTCTTCTCGAAGACACCGATCCGGTGGCCGGGCAGCTGGCGCACGAGCTGCCGCGCCAAGAGGCTGCCCGCCATGCCGCCGCCGAGGATCGCGACGGCCAGCTTGGAATGCGACATGCTTCAGGCCTCCGCACCCGCTCACGCGAAACCCGCAGGCGCGAGAGCAACATTACGACAGCCAGGTTTTCGGGGGAAGCGTGCATCGCAGCACGCGACGCCTCGCGATCGCCCGCGAGGCGTCCCCTGCGGGGCGATTCGCCTCAGCGGTGGGAACGATCGGGGGGAGCCAGACCCTCGAGAGGCCAAAATTGGCGCGTGCAGCGACCGAGACCTTTGCCCATCCGACGCGGCTGTCATAGCGTTGCCGGCATCGTGGCGAACCCCATCCGCAGCGTTGCCATCATCGGGGGCGGAGCCGCCGGTGCAGCACTGACCATCCACCTGTGCCGGGCCGGCGTGCAGGTCGTTGTTTTCGACCGCGCGACGCGTCCTCCGGCCGTCGTCGGCGAGTCTCTGGTTCCCGCCACGATTCCCTTTCTCCGGGAGCTGGGGATCGAGGAGGAGGTCGCGGGCTACAGCACGTACAAGCGCGGCGCGACTTTCGTGCTCGGCCCGGACGACGTCTTGAACTTCACCTTCGCCGACGTTCGCGGCGCCACGACCGGATACTCCTACAACGTGCCGCGCGAGGAGTTCGACGCTTCGCTCTCGGCGCGGGCCGCAGAGTGCGGCGCGAAGGTGGTGCGCGGGACCGCGCGCGTCGAACGGGTGGGCGATTCGGACCGGGTTCGACTCACGCCGGAGACGCTGGATCTGACCGAGGGCTTCCTGCGCGAGCAGCCCGATCTGATCGTGGATGCCAGCGGCCGCGTCCGGCTGCTTCCCAACCTGCTGGAGCTTCCCTTCACGGCCGGATCCCGCAACGACACGGCACTCTTCGCGCACTGCGAGGGGGTCGCGCAGGTGGTCGAAGGCGATGTGCACACCGACAGGCTGGAGCGGGGCTGGAGCTGGCGAATCCCGCTCCCCGGGAAGATGTCGGTTGGGCTCGTGATGGATTCCGACACTCTGAAGAAGTTCGGCTCCACGATCGACCAGCAGTTCGACGCCTACCTGAAGCACGATCCGTTGATCGCACTCTGGGGGGAGCACCCCCGCCGCCTGACGCCGGTGCTGAAATACTCGAACTACCAGCTCGTCTCCCGGCGCGGCTTCGGGGACGGCTGGGTGCTGGCCGGAGACACCTTCGGGTTTGTCGACCCCGTCTTCTCGAGCGGCCTGCTGCTCGCCTTTGACGGCGCGAAGCAGCTCTCCCGGGCGATCCTCGCGGGCGGAGGAGAGCGCCAGATGAGGCGTTACGAGGCCCACGTCGCCCGCCATATTCGCGCGTGGCAACAGACCATCGATCACTTCTATTCCGGGCGGCTGTTCACGCTATTTCGCGTCGGTGAGACCATGCGCGAGTCGTTGCTCGGCCGGATGCTCGGCCCCCACTTCGAGAAGCACCTGCCGCGCGTCTTCACGGGCGAAGCGTCGGCGAAGCGCTACAGCGTCGGCCTCGTCGACTTCATGTGCAAGCGCGCACTGCTCGACAACGACCCCCGGCTGCTGGCGATTCGCTGAGGGGCCTGCCCCGCCGGGGCGCCGTCAGAGGATCACCGTAGCGGGCTCGAGATCGAGTTCCACGCGTCCCAGGGTGCGGGCCGCCTGGATCGGATCCAGGGCCGCGTGGGTCGTCATGGCATGCGTGTCTCGGAAGGCGCGCTGGATGGAACTCGAGAGGAAGATGCCGTGGGCGCCGCTGGCGCCCGAGAGCCTGGTCACCACCTCCTGACAGCGGCGCAGGCCCAGGCCCACGTCGCGCTTGTAGCGCGCGCGTTGCGCCACGCTGAAGTCCTGCTGCTCCCGCGTCATGCGCGCGATCTCAGCCAGGTCGCGCTCCCAGAGCAGATCCACCGCATCCAGCTCATAGCTGACGTCGCCCAGCATCACGTGCACGGGGGTCTGCTCGGACTGCTTCTCGACGCTGTAGGTGATTTGTCGGTTGCGCGCTCTCTCGATGAACGCGGTGTAGGTCCCGCGCGCCAACCCCAGCGCCGGCCCGACCAGAGCGAAGAGCAGCATGGTTCCGAACGGAACGCGGTAGAGCGGGCTGTTTGCGTAGAGCTCGCGGCCCGGCGAGCGACCCTGCATGGCCTGCACCACGGAGAGCGAACGATGCTCGGGCACCACGGCCCCGTCGATCACGATGTCCTTGCTGCCGGTTCCCGCCAGACCGCTGACGTGCCAGTTGTCGTCGATCCGGTACTCGCTCTGGGGCACCAGGAAGAGGCGCAGATCCGGGATCTCTCCCTCGGAAGGGACGACGGCGCCCACCATCATCCAGCGCGAAGCGTCGCAGCCGCTGGCGAACGACCAGCGTCCGCTGACCCGAATGCCGTCCGCCACACGCTCGGCCTTGCCGGTGGGGGCGAAGGAGGCCGCCAGCAGCGTTTCCGGGTCTTCGCTCCAGACATCCTGCTGGGCCCGCTCCTCGTAGAGACCCAGCATCCAGTTGTGCACCGCCAGCACACCCAGACACCACGCGGTGGAGCCGCAGCCGCGGGCGAGTTCGGTGCTGGCACGCACCAGTGCCGCCGGCTCCAGCTCGAGCCCTCCCCAGCGCTTTGGCTGGAGCAGCCCGAACAGGCCGGCAGCGCGCAGGTCGGTGACGGCTTCGGGCAGCAGCTGCCTGGCCGCTTCGGTCTTCTCCGCGCGCTCGCAAGTGGCCGGAAGCAGTGCGCGGGCCGCGGGGACGACGTCTTCGAGTTGCATGCTGCCTCCGGGAATACTGAGACAGACTCTAGTTTGTTTATGACTTGCGTCAAGACTGATTTCAGTCATAATACTGGAGATGAGTCTGGAAACCGGCGAGACGGCAACGGGCACTCGCAGCGAGCGGCGCCGCCAGCGCACGCGCGCCCGGATCGTGGAAGCGGCCGAGCGACTCATGCGCGAGCGCGGGGTCGACGCCGTAACCGTCCAGGGCATCACGGAGGAGGCAGACGTCGGTCACGGCACCTTCTATTGCCACTTCGACAGCAAGGCCGAGGTGCTCCGACCGCTCATCGACGAGTTGGCGAAGCGTATCCACGTGCGGGTCGACCGCGTGACGGGCGGCAGACGAGATCCGGCATTGCGCCTCTCCGCCGGCGTTCGCGTCGCACTGCGGGCGATCGCCAGCGACCCGCTCTGGAACTGGTACGTCTTCCAATCCGGAACCCCCTTTCGCAGGCTGGCCGAGGGAATGGGGGCGCCCCCCGTGGAAGACATGAACCGCGGTGTGGCCAGCGACCGCTTCCAGGTGAGGGACCTGCGGGCCACCTGGAGCTTCATCGACGGCGCGCTGATCGGCGTGCTCACGTGCTGGAACCAGGGGCTCCTCGGCGAAGACGCCGCAGAGACCACCGCCGAACTCGTGCTGCGCAGTCTCGGTGTGTCACCTGAGGAGGCCGAGCGCATCGCGCACGAGCCGCTCGATCCCTCGTGACAATGACGCGCCCGCGCAGCTCACACGGCGAACCGGTCTGCACGGAGCGTTTCGATCCGATTGAAGAGGAGTAGAGATCATGGCCGAAATTCCCCGCATTCGCTTTAGCCACGTCGGCTTTCACGTACACGACATCGAGGCCATGCTGGCCTTCTACACCGAGCTGCTGGGCTTCGAGGTCACGGACCGCGGCAAGCTGCCGCTGCCCGGGGAGCCGCAAATCGTCTTCCTGAGCGCCGATCCCGACGAGCATCACCAGATCGCCCTGGTGGAGGGACGCCGGGACGCCGGCATCCAGGGGGGCGTGCTGAACCAGATCTCCTTCCACGTGAAGAACCTGGCGGAGCTGCGCGCCGTCAAGGTGGCAGCGGAGAAGGCCGGCGTTACGCAGTTCCTGCCCATCACGCACGGTCGCGGCTGGTCGCTCTACTTCCCCGATCCCGAGGGCAATGGCATCGAGTGTTTCGTCGACACCCCGTGGCACGTGCGCCAGCCGGTGGTCGAACCGCTGGATCTCTCGCTCTCCGACGACGAAATCCTGTCCCAGACCGAATCGACCTACAAGGACACGCCGGACTTCCAGCCGATGGAGAGCTGGAAGCAGGCTCTGACCGAGCGCCTGGCGGCGAGGTGGGGGCAAGAGTAGGCAGCCGCAGTCGACGAGCCTGCACGCAGACAAGCTCGGTGCATACGGATTCTCCGGGGACACGTCAGCTGGATGAGCGTTAGAGCTCCAGTGATCAACTAGTTAGGCGGCCCGAAGTGAGCTCGATGATCGATGCAGAGCTTCCGCCCGGACCCTATGAGACGCTTCCGGGACCGCGCGTACTCTGGCGAGTCATAGGTGCGCTGCTCCTCCTTGCCGGGTTATGCGCCGCCTTCACTGGTGCCGTCGGTGCTATCGGGGCGCTATTCGCCGAGCCTTCTCCGCAGTACTCAAGAGCACTCGGTCTCGCCTTTTCGCTTGCCCTCGTCTTCACCGGTTGGTTTTGGCTGCTGCTTGGCGCGCAGTGCGCTCTTCCGAGCGGCCGCCCACGTCATATACGCGAAGGCCCGCGCGATCGATGCGCGCGGTACACTGCTCGAGCATCCAGGCGCGATCGAAGAGCTGCTCCTACTCGCTGAAGCGCTCTGCATCGAGCGAGCTGTGTGCGTCGAGCTGTTGTGCTTTGGACAACGTGGCGTCTCCTGCGGTCGAGCCAGCGCAGGCTACTCGATCCCGTCGCGGCCGATACGCTACCCGCGGGAGAGGGGTGGCGGTGAGCTGGCGACGCCGCGTCTGGGCAAAGGAAGTTCAAGGGAGTCTTCGGTGCCCTCAGGATCACCGTCGTCGCTGATCGACGCGTCGAAATACTTGTCCGTCGAGTCGCCATCCGACCAGTTCAAGGTGCTGGACGTCGCGGTGTAATCCGATCCCGCGGTGGCTGTTCCATTGGCCCTGCCATCTACTCGGCATAGCCCAGAGCCTTCAGCATCTCGAGCATTTCGGGAGGCGTCGGCTCTGACTCCGGCTTTTCCACAGATACAATCCCCTGGAATTCCACCGGTAGTGGAGTGTCCACCAGGCGTGCATCGGATTCGTCGGGATCGGCATCCAGGTCTATCCGCTGGGCCTGGCCGTCCTTCCAGATTGTCTTCCGGCTTCCCTCCCAGCGAGCAAACCAGGTCTCGTTCCCCACTTTGCCTCCCGTATGCTTCGCCCAGTATGGAAATGGCAGATCAACAGCCATCGCCGGCACTGGCACATAGCGCCCCTCCAGTACCAGGTAGTAGCTCGATATCGCAGAAAATGGACTCTCGGGAAAGTGCACTTCCCCACGTGTCGGCTTCTCCCAGTAGACAAGTGGCACACGGGTAATCGGCTCGTGAAGAGTCTTCCCGTGGTTGAGCAGTCCATGCTCGCCGAGCAACTCACCATGATCCGACGTCACCACAAACCGCACACCACCGGCCATCAACCCCCGCTCATTCAGCAACTCGAAAGCCTCGCCCAGGTATCGATCTTCGAGGAACACACCGTAGTCATACAAATCACCGATGTGCTCGATGTACTCCTGCGCTTCCCGATCTCCCATCTTGCCCAACACGAAGTCCCATCGCTTCGCAGTATCGTTCTCCAGGAGTTCTCTCGATTCCAGCCATTCCACACCAGCGGGGACTGGCTGCCACGGCGTGTGGGCTTCGTAGAAGTTCAGGAAGACGAATAGAGGTCTATCCGTGTGGGTGCGGCCCTCGAGCACCTCGCCGAGCTGAGACACCACCTCGTCACCTCGCAGCTTTCGCAACCCCTTGCGAATGAAATCGCAGCCTTGAGTCAGCCCGCTGCCCTCGGAGACAAATGAGTTGGCACTGATACAAACGGTGTCATATCCCCGACCGGAAAAACGCTCCGCCAGTGTTTCCCACTCACTTGCCAGGGGGAGAATGGATTCCCCTCTACGATGACTATTGTGTTCGAAAACGTTCTTGCCGGTAAAGAAACTGGCGTGACTGGGAACCGTCCAGCTCGATGGAGTCTGCGCTCGACAACTCCACGCAGCGCCCGCGTCCACCATCGACTGTAGGAATGGACTGGTGGGTCGACCGTATCCACACATCGACAGACTTGCGGCCCGGACAGTATCCATCACGGCGAACACAACCAGGGAGGGATTCTCCGGGGACTCACTGACGGTCTCCACGCAACCCGGACCCCAACACGGCCCGGTGGCCGGCTCGGCCTCAGGCTCGCTTCCACAACCCATTGCCAGCAAGGCCGCCAGGAGCACGGTGATCTCGGGGTAGTCTTCGAAGAACGGCTGCACGTCGCGGTCGCGCATCTCCCGGCGAGTCACCAGAAACGACAGGTGCTGACCTTCGTCTGTTTTCAATAACAGTTTCTACTTTGTTCCGAGAGCCCGTTTTCGGCTTAACAGCCTCCGGTGCCGGTGCCCTGCCCCCAGTGAGCGTACTCTACCCTCTATGCTAGACCGAGGATTCCACCTGCTCGAGCGCGTGGTGCGCGACATGGGCGACGAAGAGACAGATGACGACGGTCACCAGGAACCCGACGAAAAGACTGATTTCATGGGTCGTGCCGAGCGTGTCGACTCCGGCACTTTTCTGGGCAACGTGCCGGGCCACGGTGCCAAAATAGACCGTTGAGAAATTTCCAGGAATGATGCCCACCAGAGCGAATAGGAACGGCGTCAACCGGACGTTGCTCGCTCCGAAAATGGCGTTGAGAAGCGAGAAATTGAAAGGAGCGAGTCGCAACAGGAGCATCAGCTTGAATCCCTTGGCCGACACAGCCGACTCGACGGCATGTGTCTTGGGGTGCCTCTGAAGCATCTGCTCGAATCGTTTTCTGAAGACCAGTCGGTAGAGGAAGAATGCGAACAGGGCCGCGGTCACATTCGCTGCAATCACGACCAGGAAACCCTCCCACAAGCCGAACGCAACGCCCCCCGCGATAGCCAACAAGAACTCCGGAACCTGGAAGAGCGTCAGGACCGAAAAGGCAGCGAGGAAAACCGCGGGACCCCACCAGCCTAGACTCTGAATCCAGTGCTCGAAGCGAGGCAATTTGGAACCGAACCACTTCCCGAGTATCGCGACGAGCGCGATTGCCAGGGCGATCGCAACCAGGACCAAGAAGATTCTCCCCCAACGCCTGGGGCTCGTCGCAACATTCCGGACCGAGTGACGGAACTGGTGGTCGGGGGGTGCACCAATGGGCAGTTCGGGCTCGACAGCGGACATCTATGCGAAGGTAACGCGGAATCCCTTTCCCCGGTCGGGGGTACTGTCCCCCGGAGACCGCGGCGGGGGGATGCCTCCGGTGTCGGTCGATTTCAACGGGTTGGCGATGTTGGACCGGCTCCTTCGGTCCGTCGGCCACTCGAGAATTCAATCAGGGGGACGCTCGAAGGTTGCAGCGGAGATCAGGCCCCGGGCAAAGGATGACTCTCGGGTGGCTCTCCATCCTCTCTCCTTTAACCAGTCGGGGACAGGAGAGAGCCGTCGATTGGGTAAGTCTGTGGTGAGTGCAGAGCAGAGATACATGAAGGTGATTAAGTGACGAGCCCACCAGCGCGTTTGAGGGACAAAGTCTACAAGAGACCAGCGCCTGATTCTGGGCTCCAGTGCGTCGATGAGGGTGAGCAACTCGTCGGGGCGTAGACAGTCCAAAAAGAAGTAGGTGAGAACCCCATCATAACGCTGTTGTGTATGGCTGGGCTCGAGCAGGATCTCATGCGTAGCGTGTACCCACGTCACTCGTTGTAGCTCTGGTGGGCTCAAGCGAGCCTGAGCGCGAGCGATCATCGCACTCGATGCGTCTATATACGTGACCTTTAGCTCTGGAGATGACCGCAGGAGTTCAGCCAACACCTCGCCACTCCCGCCTCCAATGAACAGAAGATTCTTGGACTCTTCGAGAGTCTGCAACTGAGACCGCTGTGCCCTCAAAATGGCTCCGCCAAACACCCAGCGAGCGAGGTGATCATAAAGCGGGGCGAGCGCGTCAAAGCCGTTGAGGGGGTGTGAGGAGCGGTACATCGAGTCAGATCGTCCCGCCAGGAGACAGTTCTTGATTGCAACCTGGGCCGCCTTTGTGGCCAGGTACTCCTTCTGCCTCTTCCGCATTGTACGCTTCTTGATCTTTTTTGGCTCCGAGACCACCGTGTATTTCCAGCCGAAGTAGGCATCTGCGGGCGACACGTTGTCGAGCACCTCGTGATGGCGCTCGTCGTTGTAGTAGGCGACGAAGTCTTGCAGCGAAGCCTCCAACTCCCACAGGAAGAAGTCGTGGTGCAGCTTGATCGCGTTCTTCATCGTCTGGTGGTAGCGCTCGATCTTGCCCTGGGTCTGCAGGTCGTATGGAGCGCCCATGACCCGTCAGACTTTTTTTGAGCACCAGGTTCTCGAGCGGGATCTCCGCCGCAACCTCCTTCAGCGCGCTGTTGTCCCCGCGGAGCCCTTGACTTCGTCGCTCGTGGCTTTGCAAAGGGTGTCTCCGGCCGAGGTCAACCAGAGGTCTGAATTCTGCGGACGGGAAACACTACTCGGAGCCCTCGTGCCAGTAGTCGAAGAAATTGAACCACTGATAGGGCGCCGTCAGGGTGTGGTGCTCGAGCCGGCCGGCGTAGGCCGCCACCAGCTCCCGCACCGCCTTGTTCCGTTCGCCGCGGGGGAACTCCACCCGCTCGGCGAGCACCTCTGCGTGGACGTGGTAGCGCGCGTCGTCCTCCCGCAGTGCCACCATGAAGAAGAGGGGGCAGCCCAGGAGCGAGGCCAACAGATAGGGTGCCTCCGGCAGTTCGACGCGGTTTCCCAGCAGCGGCACCCGGCAGGTGCGATTCCGGTCGCTCGGCTCGACACGGTCGCCGAGCATGGCGACGAGCTCGCCGCGCTCGATGCAGGCGCGGATGCAGTGCACCGCATCCACGGAGCCGTCGGCCTGGATCACGCGCACGTGAGCATCCGGCGAGAGTTCCCGGAAGAGCGCGTTGATCCGCGGTGCGTGGCGGGTGTACATGAGCACGTTCACGACGCGGCGGTCCTCCTCCGCGAGGGCCCGGAGCGCGTCGAAGCTTCCGAGGTGGGCACCGACGACGATGCCGCCGCGCTGCGGGGTGAGAAGCCTCGCGAAGTGCTCGCGGCCACTGACCTCGAACTCGAGGGCGCCCTCCCGGTCGAGCCAGAGCACGATGCGGTCGAAGATCGAGATCGCGAAAACCCGGAAGTGGAGAAAGCTGGCCCAGAAATCGGGGGCCCGGCCCAGGGCGGCGGCCCCTTCGGGAACGGAGGCTACGCGCCGCAGGTAGGCGCGAGACGCGGCGCGGGCATTGCGTCCGGTGAGGAAGAAGTAGGTCACGATAGCGTGCACGAGGGCGAGGCTCGCCGGACGGCCAAAGAGGCGATAGCACCAGACGACGATGCGCAGACCGAGGATGGAGCCGCGTTCGGCGACACGCGTCCAGCGCGGCGGCGGCCGGAGGTCGTCGCTCACTGCCCGCTCCTCCTCTCCGTAGCGGCCGTCAGCTGCGCAAACAGGAGCAGCAGCTCCATCGCCGGGAGCGCCCGCCAGGCGAGCGATACCGGGCCCGCCAGCACGCGCATGGGCTGCCCGAAGGAGTTACTCGCTGGGCCACCGCCGCCGACGTAGCGGTCACGGACGAGGGGAGCCGACGTGGGGACGGCGGGGGTGTGCATCGTGTGAGAAGTGTACGCAATTCCTTCCTCTGCTTTCCCGCGGCCGCCAGCAGGGGGTCGAGCTAGAATCGGCTCGATTCACGGGAAGCGAGAGGCCGGATGCATGAGACCTCCAGAAGGTTTGACCTGCGACGCGTCGCGATGTGCGCGCTGGAAGGCCTGACGACGGCTCTCCTCAATTGGATCGCTACCAAGCCCATTTCGATCTTCGCGTGGTGGCTCTCGAACTGGGCGAACATCACGGACTTCCACGAGCGGGCGCTGCTGCGCTCCCGCATCGACGATGCGCGGCGAGCGGGCCTGCCGGTGCTCTTCGCATCGAACCATATCTCCATGTTCGACGACCCCGTCCTACCCATGGCCCTCTACCGCAGCGGTCCGCGCGCAGCCCGCGATTTTCTCGTTCTCGGTGCAATCCTCCTGGCTGCGACCGTCTCGTCGGGATCGTTCCCCCCTGTGATCGTCGGCGCCGCGGCCGCTGCGTGGGTGCTCGGTGCCGGGCTGTGGGGTGGGCGCAAGGAGTGGTGGTCGCTCGTCGACCTCGTGAACTTCAGCAGTGCCGATGGGCTGCGTGGGAAGGTCGAAACGGGGTCGAGGCGCTCCCCCGGCAGACTGCAGCGAGTGCTCTTCGCGCTCGCCGATTCCGCCATCTACTACTTCATGCGCAGCGGCGTGGTGAAGACGGTGTTCGTGGATCGGCGCCCCGGCGAGGAGCCCAAGCGTGCGCGCGCCCGGGCGGTCGAGGAGACGATCGACATCGCCGCGCGCGGCGAAGCCGCGTGGATCTTCTTCGAAGGCGGGCGCGCGAAGGTGCCCGGTGAGATCGGCATGGCTCGGCGGGGTATCGGCGATGTGGTGATCGGACTTCGCGCGCGCGGCATCGAGCCTCTCGCCATCGCGCTACACCACCGCGGCCTCGAGCACGTGATCCCGCGCGGGTCGTCGCGCTGGTTCGGGTCGGGGCGGCGGATCGATGTGAGCTGGTCGGATCTCGCATTGCCAGCGTCGGGGGATGCCCAGACCCTCGCGAACGCTGCACGCGAGGAGGTGGTGCGCCTCGGAGCGGTGGGCGACCGCAGTGGGTGAGCGGCACAGCTTTTCCAGGGCCGCAAAGACGCTGCTCGGCTGGGTCATCATCATCGCCAGCCTCGCGGTGTGGGCGGTCTTCGTGATTCCCCCCACCCTGTTGCTCCAGAGCGCCTGGCCCGGAGTGCGTGATCGCTTCAGCGACCTGACCAGCGCCCTTCTTCGGGTCTACGTCAGGAGCCTGCTCTTCATGCGCTTGCGCGTCGAAGGTAGGGAGTACCGGATCAAGGAGCCGCGCCTTCTGGCCATCAATCACCAATCGTGGCTCGACCCGATCGTGATGTTGGGCCTCGAGCCTCGCGCAGCGGGTCCGGCCAAGAGCAGCATGCTCCGTGCCCCCGTCATGGGCACGGTGCTTCGGATCGTCGGCTTCTACGACTTCGCCCTAGGTGGCGTCCCTGGGCTCGAGCGCATGCAGCGAAGTGCCCAGTATGCCCGTGAGCGCGATGGTGGGCTCCTGTTCTTCCCGGAAGGGACGCGCTCGCGAACCGGGGAGATCGGACCCTTCCGGCGCGGCGCATTCCGCATGGCAGTGGACCACGATCTGCCGATCCAGCCCGTGGTGATCGAAGGCCTCGATCGCGTGCTCCCGCCGGGCAACTCGATAGTGAAGTCACCGGGGCGACCGCTGGTGCGGGTCCGCTATCTCCCGGCTATTCACCCACCCTACGGGAGCGGCGTGCGGCGCGATGTGGTGCGGGCGCTGACGGATCGGGTGCGCAACCTGCTGGTGGATGAACTGGCCCGGATGCGCGCAGAACGCACTGCGTCCTGCGGCGAAGCGGCCGCGGATCCGAGAGCATAGGAAGTTCAAGCTGCGTTTTGCTTGGGTGCGATAAGTAGACATTCAGTCGAATGGAGGCGGCGAGAGGGTCAGGCCCCAATACGGGCTCAGAATTTTCCCGAACTGACTTCCTTCAGGATGGCGTTGTCGAGCGCCTGGTCGGCGACGAGCTTCTTGAGCCGGAGGTTCTCCTTCTCGAGCTCCTTCAGGCGCTTGGCCTGGTCGAGCCGAAGGCCCCCGTACTCTTTTCGCCAGCGGTAGTACGTCTGCTCCGTGATCCCGAGCTTCCGGACGACCTCAGCCGTTCCGAGGCCCT
>MPMD02482594.1_pt1 | contig 148987 bp, 127 predicted proteins | sample 1617291 | NCBI WGS metagenome assembly MPMD02 (sample SAMN05944810, study PRJNA350692) | marine metagenome | biome: marine; feature: ODZ; material: water; isolation source: 120 m water sample filtered on 30 um supor filter | place: Pacific Ocean | collected 2012-04-09 | depth 120m m | reverse complement strand
TCGATACGGAACCCGCGCAGTTTAACCTGGTGATCTATGCGTCCGAGGAATTCGATGGCGCCGTCATTACGGAATCGGGTCAGGTCGCCGGTGCGATAAATGCGTGCACCTTCTTTGGCGCTGAAGGGGTCCGGGATAAATCGCTCAGCGGTCAGATCGGGCCGGTTCGCGTAGCCGCGCGCAACCTGGTCCCCACCTATCCAGAGTTCACCTGCCACACCGACTGGCGCGGGCTGCCCGTCCGGTTCGACCACGTAAATTTGTGTGTTGGCGACCGGGTAACCGATTGGGACGGATGTTTCCGTGCTGTCTTTTTCGCAGGCCCAGTAAGTGACGTCGATCGCGGCCTCGGTCGGTCCGTAGAGGTTGTGTAGCTCCGAATCCAGCGTTGCAAAGAAACGGGCCTGCAGGTCATGCGACAGGGCTTCGCCGCTGCAGATAACCCTTTGCAGGGTTTTGCACGTGTTGGCATTCTCGTCCTGCAGGAACACCTGCAACATGGACGGCACGAAATGCAGCGTTGTAACCGCGTGTTCCCGAATGAGACTGCACAGGTAATCGCTGTCCCGGTGCCCGCCGGGGCGGGCGACCACGAGCGTCGCACCCGTGATCAGCGGCCAGAAAAACTCCCAGACCGACACATCAAAACTGTACGGTGTTTTCTGCAGTACGCGATCATTGTTGTCCAGCCGATACTGATCCTGCATCCATAAAAGCCGGTTACAGATACCGTGGTGTTCGTTCATGACGCCTTTCGGCCGGCCCGTCGAGCCTGATGTGAAAATAACGTAGGCCAGGTTGCCGGGACCTGCCCGGTGCAGCGGGTTAACGTCGGGCAGTGCGCCAAGTTCATCAATGGCTGTATCGACACTGAGGGTTATGCCTGGATACGGTGGCAGGGCATCCGCCAGGTGCGACTGGGCCAGCAGTATCCTGATATCAGCATCTTCGAGCATGTGTTGCAGACGTTGCCCGGGGTAGTCGGGGTCGAGTGGTACATATGCACCACCCGCCTTGATGATCCCCAGTAGTGCGATGACCATTTCGACCGAGCGTTCCATGTACACGCCCACCATGTCGTCCGGCCCTACGCCCTGGCTGATGAGCCAATGGGCTAGCTGGTTGGCACGCGCGTTGAGCTCACCGTAGGACAGCACCGTTGACTCATATATAAGTGCCGGCGCATGCGGCGAGCTTTCGGCCTGCTGCTCCAGCAGGGACTGCAGGGTAGCCTGGGCCGGGTAATCGACCTTGGTTGCATTCCAGTCGACCAGCAGTTTCCGGCGTTCTTTTTCGGGCAGAATTTGTAACTCGCCTATCGATTTTTCGGGGGATTCGATAATGCTGGCGAGCAGCATTTCGAAATGATCAATCATGCGTTCGATCGTTTCGGCCTCGAACAGATCGGTGTTGTATTCGAGGCGCACCGACAAACTGTCATTCGTATCGAAAACAAAAAACATGATGTCGAACTTGGCGGTACCGAATTCGAACTCGACCGGGCTCGCCGACAGACCGTCAAACATCTCCCAGTCGATATCGACGTGTTGCAGGACGAAGTGCACCTGGAACAGGGGATGACGACTGGTATCGCGCTCGGGATCGAGTGCTTCCACCAGTGTTTCAAAAGGCATCTCCTGGTGTGCAAATGCCTCCAGCACGGTCTGGCGTGTGCGGCCGAGGAATTCCCTGAAACCCGGATTACCCTCGAGGTCGGCACGGATGACCAGGGTGTGCAGGAAGAAACCGATGATCTTTTCCAGTTCGGTTCTTTTGCGGCCGCTTATCGGCGTACCGACCAGCAGATCGTCCTGTCCCGAGTAACGAGACATCAGCACGTTGAATGCGGCAAGCAGGGTCATGAACAGGCTGCAGCCTTCGGCCTCTGTTAACACGTTAATGCCGTCGCGCAGTTCGTTGGACAGCATCCGCGATATGTTTGCGCCGTTGCTGGTTTGCACGGGCGGGCGCGGATGGTCGGTTGGCAGTTCCAGCGTGCCCGGCGCATCAGCGAGCTGATTCTTCCAGTAGGTCAGCTGGTGCTCGAAGTCATCGCTGCCAAACCACTTGCGCTGCCAGGTCGCGTAGTCGGCGAACTCGATATCAAGTGGCGCAAGTTGAACCTGCTCATCGCTTAGCGCCGCGTTGTAGAAAGTTGCCATTTCCTTCAGCAGCACACCGTGCGACCAGGCATCGAAGACGATGTGATGCACGATCAGGGCCAGCAGGTACTCGTCATCACTTGTTCGTAACAGCGTCACGTAAATAAGCGGGCCATTTGCGAGGCTCATGCGTTCCTGTGCCAGTTCAGTAATGCGATCCTGCACCGCCTGGTCATCCGCATCGCGCAGGTCTTCTTCGCGGATCGCAACATAGAGCTGTTGCAGGATTACCTGCTGCGGTTCGCCCTCGTTATTCGGGAAAATCGTGCGCAGCGATTCGTGACGAGCGATGACCCGGTCGAGGGCGGACTGCAGTGCGTCCCGGCTTGGTTCGCCGTGCAGGCGCATGACCCACGGGATGTTGTACATCGGGTCGCCCGGCGAGAGTTCATCCAGGAACCAGAGGCGTTGCTGGGCGAAAGACAGCGGTAAATTGCCGTCACGGGGCTGGCGCGGAATCGCCTGCACCAGAGCGCCGCCACTAAGCTCACCGAGTTCCTCGGCGAGTCCTGCGATCGTGCGCCGATTGAAAAGCACCATGAGCGGTAGCTCAATTTTGAGCGCATCCAGGATTCGGGAAATCAGCCGGGTGGCGAGCAGCGAATGACCGCCCGACAGGAAAAAATCATCGTAAACGCCGACCTTTTCGACTTCGAGTATCTCGGCCCAGATGGCGGCCAGTTGTTCCTCCATTTCGTTACGGGGTGCAACGTATTCCTGCTCGGCATTCCATTCCGGTGTCGGCAATTGTTTACGATCGACCTTGCCGTTCGGTGTTAAGGGAAATTCATCGAGCTGCATGAATGCAGTCGGGATCATGTACTCGGGCAGGTTGTTCCTGAGATGCTCGCGTAGTCCTTCGGTATCCGCCCGGCCTTGGTCTGCCGTTGTGAAGTAGGCGACCAGGCGCTGATCCCCCGGCGTATCTTCGCGTAGCGTCGTTACACACTGGGAAATGCCTGCGGTCTGCAGAAGCGCCGCTTCGATTTCCCCGAGCTCTATACGGAAGCCGCGGAGTTTCACCTGGAAGTCGGTGCGGCCCAGCACCTCTATGCGGCCGTCCGCAAGATAGCGGGCCAGGTCGCCGGTGCTGTACATGCGGGCGCCGGCAGCATCCGTAAACGGATCCGCAACAAATTTCTCCGCATTAAGTTCGTCGCGATCCAGGTAACCACGCGCGACACCGTCGCCGCCTATAAATAATTCACCAGCAACGCCGGCTGGTACCGGGTTGCGCTGTCCGTCGAGTATGTAACAACGGGTATTGGCAATTGGTTTGCCCACGGTAACCAGCGCGTCGTCGATACCTATCTGCGAACAGGTCGACCAGATCGTGGTTTCGGTCGGGCCGTACATATTCCAGAGCTCATCGCCGCAGTTGCCAAGTTGTCTCGCAAGCTCAGGATCGAGGGCTTCGCCGCCGCAAAGTATCTTGAGTCCCTGTGCCCCACGCCAGCCGGTCTGCAACAGCATGCGCCAGGTAGCTGGCGTCGCCTGCATCATGCTGATGCCGCCCTGTTCGAGTAGCCGTGCCAGCGCAAATCCGTCGGCGGCGACCGGGCGGCTTGCCAGCACAACCGTGCCGCCGTTAAGCAGGGGGCCGAACAGTTCCAGCACTGAAATATCGAAGCTCAGCGTGGTTACGGCGAGCAGTCGTTCAGCAGCAGAGATGCCGGGTGCAGCGCTCATGCTGTGCAGGAAATTGACCACAGCGCTATGTTCGATAGCAACACCCTTGGGAAGACCTGTCGAACCGGAGGTGTAGATGATGTAGGCAAGTTGACTGCCGTCGGCTGCAACCGCGGGGGCTGCTGCCGAACGACTGGTGTCGGGGTCCGCTATATCCAGGCAAATACTCTGTATGTCGAGTCCATCGATCAGCCCGGTCTTGTCCGACTGCGTCACGATTACGGATGCCGCGGAATCCTCCAGCATGTAGCGCAACCTGTCCGGCGGAAAGCCCGGATCAAGTGGTACATAAGCGCTGCCGGATTTCAGTATGCCGAGCAATCCGACCAGCATGTTGATGGAACGATCAATATAAAGTGCGATTGGCACATCTCTGCCGGCGCCTGCTTCGATCAGCCGATGTGCCAGCTGGTTGGCACGCACGTCGAGCTCGGTGTAACCAAGTTTTTCATCATCACATTCAACGGCGATAGCTTCGCCGGCGGCAGCCACGCGTTGCTCGAATAACTGGTGCAGGGTAGCTGTGCGGTCGTAGTCCAGATCGGTCTGATTCCAGCCTGTGATCAGCTGTGACCGTTCGTCAGCAGTCAGCAACTCGTATTCACTGATGGCGCGGTCGGGCCGGTCAACTATTCCATCCAGCAGCGCTGCAAAGTGCGTCGCCATGCGCTCGATGCTGCCCGCCTCGAACAGGTCGGTGTTGTATTCGAAATAGGCGACCAGTTCACCGTCCTGCTCCTCCACTGACAGCGTCAGGTCCAGTTTTGCCGTTCCAAACTCAAAAAGTTCCTGTGTGGAATCCAGCGAGTCAAACGAGGGTGGCGTGGAGGGTGCGTTCTGCAGGATGAACATCACCTGGAACACAGGCGCATAACTCGTGTCGCGAACGGGCTGCAGTTCTTCGACGAGCTTCTCGAAGGGCAATTCCTGGTTATCGTAAGCATCCAGCGCAGTATCTTTAACCTGCGCCAGCAGCTCGGTAAAACTTGGGTTGTCGCCGAGGTCTGAACGCAGTGCGAGGGTATTGATGAAAAAGCCGACCAGGTTCTCAAGCTCGCGTTGCAGCCGTCCGGCGATCGGTGAGCCCACGACGATATCGGTCTGACCCGTATAGCGGTTCAGCAACAGTTTGAAGGCGGCAAGCAACACCATGTACAGCGTGGCGTTATTAAGTCGGGCCAGCTCCCGTATACCATCGCTGAGTTCGGTCGGTATCCGGAGTTTATGCCAGGCACCGTTGTAGCTTTGAATGGCAGGCCGCGGCCGGTCGGTTGGCAGATCCAGCACCGCCGGAGCGCCGGCAAGTTGTTGCTTCCAGTAGCCGATGCTGGCCTGAATATCGTCATCATCCAGGCGTGCGACCTGCCACTCGGCATAGTCGGGGAACTGCACGGGAAGTTCCGGCAGTGCCGGGTCAGTATTTGCAAGCGCCGCGTTGTACCCGCTCGCCAGGTCGCGCAGCAAAATATCGGTGGACCAGGCATCCGAGATAATGTGATGCACGACGATGTGCAGGATGTGTTCCCCGGGGCCAAGTCCTAACAGGCTGACCCGGAGCAGCGGGCCCTGGTCGAGTGCAAATGCATGTTGAGTAAGGCGGGTAAGTTCAGCCTGGATTCGCGCCGTGTCCGCATCCTGCAGCTCGATTTGCTGCAGCTCAACTGTAAGATCATCGCAAATCTTTTGTACGGGTCCGTCGCCGTCTACCACGAAACAGGTGCGCAGCGACTCATGTCGCACGAGCAGACTATTTATTGCAGTCTGCAGTGCATCGGTATCGAGCGGTCCGGCCAGGCGGGTGGCCCATGGAATGTTGTAGACCGGGTTACCAGGCTCCATCTGGTCGAGTATCCAGAGTCGTTGCTGCGAGGCTGACAGTGGCGCCGAGTTCGTGGCGACTCGTTTTTCGACTGGTGCTAAAGCAGTTCCCGCGGCAGAATCCAGTTGCCCGGCAAGACCTGCAATGGTCGGCGTATCGAACAGGGCACGCAGCGGAAGGTCCTTGTTGAGCGTGTCCCGTATACGTGCAACCAGCCGTGTTGCGAGCAGTGAGTGGCCACCCAGCCTGAAGAAGTCATCATGCGTACCTACCGGCTGCACGCCGAGGAGGTCCTGCCAGATCTCCGCCAACGCCTCTTCTATTGGGCTACGCGGGGCGACATACTTGATGTCGCTCGCCACACTCCAGTCGGGTGCGGGTAAAGCGTCGCGGTCCAGCTTGCCGTTCGGGGTTAGCGGTAATGTTTCGATAGCAACGAATGCTGCCGGTACCATGTAGTCGGGCAGGCGGGCTGCCAGGGCGGTCCGCAGTGTATCCGGGTTGCAATCGCCAACAATGTAGGCAGCAAGCCGCTGATCGCCCGGCGTATCTTCCCGCAACAACACAACCGATTGCTGAACGCCATCGCAATGTTGCAGTTCAGCTTCGATCTCACCCAGTTCGATACGAAAACCGCGCAGCTTGACCTGGAAGTCTATGCGACCAAGGAACTCGATGATGCCGTCGTCGGTGAAGCGTGCGAGGTCGCCGGTGCGATAGACGCGTTCGCCGGTTTTGGCGGAGAAGGGATCGATGATAAATTTTTCGTTGGTCAGTTCCGGTTGGTTCACGTAACCCCGTGCGACCTGTATACCGCCAATCCATAATTCGCCGGGTACGCCAGCCGGCGCCGGCTGGCCCTGGCTGTCGACAATGTAAATCTGCGTATTGGCAACGGGTCTGCCGATCGGGACCGTGCTGCGAGCCCGCTCTCGATTGCAGGCCCAGTAAGTAACGTCGATAGCCGCCTCGGTCGGGCCGTATAGGTTGTGTAACTCTGCCGGCAGTGTGTCAAACAGGCGTTCCTGCAGGTCAGTGGATAACGCTTCACCGCTGCAGATCACGCGCTTGATCGAGGTGCAGTCGCTCGCCACGGGATCCTGCAGGAAGCTCGCCAGCATTGAGGGTACAAAGTGCAGTGTCGTTATCTGCTGGTCCTGTATCAGCTTTGCCAGATAAGCGGTGTCACGATGTCCGCCTGGTTCTGCAATGACGAGGCGTGCACCCGTAATGAGTGGCCAGAAAAACTCCCAGACCGATACATCAAAACTGAACGGGGTTTTTTGCAGTACCCGGTCATCTGCCGTCAGACCGTATTCGTCCTGCATCCATAAAAGCCGGTTGCAGATACCCCGGTGCTCATTCAGTACGCCCTTGGGGCGCCCGGTAGAGCCCGAGGTAAAGATCACGTAGGCGGCGTCGCGGGCAGAAGCAATGGCAGCCGGATTACCGGTGTCGTATTCTGCCAGCGCGACGGTATCCAGCCCGGTATCGAGGTTTATAACTTTTGTATCATTTTCGGGGAGTGCTTCGGCGAGGTGCGACTGGCTCACCAATACCTCGATATGCGCATCTTCCAGCATGTGCGCGAGACGCTGCCGCGGGTATTCCGGGTCCAGCGGCACATAAGCGGCACCTGCTTTCAGTATGCCGTAAAGCGCGATCACCATTTCCAGGGAGCGTTCCATACACACGCCGACTAAATCCTCAGGTCCCAGCCTTAAGCCCCCGAGGTAGCAGCCCAGTTGATTTGCGCGGGCGTTCAACTGTTTGTAAGTCAGCGTGTCTTTACCGCAGGTAACGGCAATTGCATCCGGGGTTTTTTTAACCTGTGCTTCGAACAGGTCAATCAGTGTCAGGTTTTGCGGATAGTCGACCGAAGTCTGGTTCCATGCGACCAGTACCCGTTCGCGTTCCTCGCTTTCCAGTAGCGGTAGTGCGGCGAGCTTGGTATTGGGGTGGACTGCGATGGCTTCCAGCAATTTCCGGAAATGCCCGATCATGCGTTCGATGGTGGGCCGGTCGTAAAGGTCGATGCTGTATTCGAACCAGGCCGCCAAGCCATCGTCGCGGTCTTCCATGAGTACGTTGAGATCGAATTTAGCGGTGCCCGGTTCGACAACGACCGGGCTTACCTCGAGGCCAGTAAACGGTACGATTTCCTGCTCGCGACTTTGCAGGTTAAACATCACCTGGAACAGCGGCGCATAACTCGAGTCCCGTTCCGGTTGCAGTTCTTCGACGAGTTTCTCGAATGGCAACGACTGGTGGGTGAGTGCGTCCAGGCAGCTGTCCTGTACCTGCTGCAGGAATTCGCTGAAGGTCAGTTCATCATCGAGTTGGCTGCGAATAATCACACTGTTGACAAACAGCCCGATCAAACCTTCGGTCTCGGTGTGCTGGCGCCCGGCAACCGGTGTGCCGATAACGAGGTCATCCTGGCGGGTGTAGCGATAGAGCAAAACATTGAATGCTGCCAGTAGCACCATGTAGAGCGTATGGCCGCGGTCCCTGGCCAGTTGCTCCAGTGATTCCAGCAAATCGTGCGGAAAAACCTCGGATGCCCATGCACCTTGCTGGCTAGGCAGGGCCGGTCGCGGCCGGTCCGCCGGCAGTTCCAGTACTGTGGGAGCGCCGTTCAGCCGTTCCCGCCAGTAGCCGAGTTCACGTTCGAGTTCCGCTCCAGTGAGTACCGAGCGTTGCCACGCCGAGTAATCGAAATAGTCGATGGGTAGCGGTGGCAGTGCGTCACCCGCATAGAGGGCTGCCAGTTCCCGCATGAAAATTCCGAGCGACCAGCCATCCGACACGATGTGGTGTATGACGATCAGCAGGATGTATTCCTGGCCGCCCGTGCTTATCAGGTGTACCCGCAGCAGCGGCCCGGCCGCCAGGTCAAAGGGTTCGTTGCCCAGCCGCCTGAGCTCTTCTTCAAGGGCATCTGCGGAAAGGCTATGGGCATCGGTATGGGTGACCGGGAGCTCAAGTTCTCCGCGCACGTTGATAGTGGGTTCACGTTCGAATACCGGGAACACGGTCCGCAGGGACGCATGGCGCTGCACCAGCCTGTTAACGGCTTCCTGTAGTGATGCCCGATCGATTTCGCCATGCAGGCGTATCGCGGTCGGTATGTTGTACAGCGCACTGCCGGGATCGAGTTGATCGAGAAACCAGAGTCTTTCCTGTGCAAACGACAACACCGGAGCGTCAGCGGACCGGTTGATAGCGGGGGTCGGCGAAGCGCTGGCTGAATCCGTCGCGGCACCTGCAAGTATGTCGACGAGTTCAGCTTTGTGAGTGCGGAGCTCAGCAACCAGCTCATCCGTGAGGCTGCCTTTGGGCGCGCTTATTCGGAGGTGTCTGCCATCAACAAACAGGGTGATCCCCTGCCTGTTAAGCAGTGCTAATAGTTCAACGGCAGTCATTTCTAGGTAGACATTTACAAGCTATTGGCATAAATAGCTTTTTTGTCCTTTATATTTTTGCCTGATGGGGACAGATAGCGGACAAATCTACCATGTAGCCTTGTGTTGGCAAGGGATTTGGACGCTTTTGGCGCAAATTTTCCGGCTTAAGTTGCCAAAGTTCTAAGTCAGGATTGAGGTGTATTATATAACCTATTGTTTTAAATAGTTTATATAGATTTCTATATATGCCGGCCGGGGCCGTGTTTCAGATTCGGAATTCTTCCCGGTTTGCGCCGTTTGCGCTATCTGAACTGCTGGTCGCGGCCTTGAGGGTGGCCACGGTTTCGCCGAGGGTCGCGGGGGAGGGATAGCGAAATATATATTTAAGCGGCAGGCTGATACCGAACTGGTCGCGAACCCGGGCCACCAGTTTTGTCGCGAGCAGTGAGTGGCCGCCCAGCGCAAAAAAATCATCATTAATGCCGATGCGCCCGGTACCGAGTACATCGGCCCAGATTTTCACGAGTTCAACTTCGACCGGGTTGCGCGGGCCGACGTAGGGTACTTCTTTATCACGACTGTACTCAGGCGTCGGTAATCGTCGTCGCGCAACTTTGCCGCTGGGCGTCAGCGGTAGTGCATCGAGCGTGACGAATGCCTGTGGCACCATGTAATCGGGCAGTGTTTCCTGCAATGCGTGTTTCAGTGCCGCACTGTCGGGTTCGGCGGTACCCGCACTTACAACGTAAGCAACCAGTCGTTTATCGCCGGGTATATCTTCGCGCATGATGACGACCGCCTGGCTAATGCCGGGCTGGTTGCCAAGCGCCGTTTCAATTTCACCGGGCTCGATACGGAAGCCGCGCCATTTGACTTGTTCATCAACGCGTCCCAGAAACTCGATACTGCCATCCCGCAGGTGCCTTACCCGGTCGCCGGTTCGGTAAAGTCGCTGACCCGGTTGAAAAGGGTCGGCAATAAACTTCTCTGCGTTGAGTTCGGGTCGCCCGAGGTAGCCAATTGCGACCTGGATGCCGCCGAGGTACAACTCACCGGGTATCCCGACGGGCACCGGCTGCTGCTGTTCGTCCAGGATATAGGCCTGGGTGTTCGCAACCGGTGTGCCGATAGGCGGCAGATATGGCCAGCCTCGTGCATCGCCCGTCAGCGTCAGGGCAGTTACAACGTGGGTTTCGGATGGACCGTACTGGTTGTGGAGCGCAGCGCCGCTGAGCTTGCCGAACAGGGCCCGGACTTCATCCGTGACCTGCAATTGTTCGCCGGCGACAATGATATCCCTGAGGGCAGGCTGCAAACCGTCCCGAACGATTGTTTCCGCGATGGGCTGCAATGCTGCGAACGGCAGATACAGCCGCTCGATCTGCTGCTCCGTAATGAAGCCGGCAAGGGCTGGCAGGTCCTGGCGCAGTTCCTCATCAACCATGACGAGGGTGCCGCCCTGTGCCCAGGTAGCAAAAAGCTCCTGGAAGCTTACGTCGAAACTAAAAGAAGCAAACTGCAGGGTTTTCGCCGGTATTGCCAGGCGAGCATGTTGCTGCTGCCAGCGCAGCAGGTTTGCTAAACTCCCATGTGACAGTTGCACGCCCTTCGGGATTCCTGTCGATCCCGATGTATAAATACAGTAGAGCGGGTCAGCCGGTACGACATCTGTTTCCGGATTGGCTGCATCACCTTCGAAGTCAAACGTGTCAATTACCAGTGTTTCACCGTTGCCGGCGGGCAGTTCTGCACCCGACTGACAGATGACAACCTGCGGCGAACTGTCAGCGAGCATCGCCGCAATCCGTTCCGCCGGGTAAGCGGGGTCAACTGCCACATAACAGGCTCCTGATTTAAGTACCGCCAGTGCTGCTACGGGTAAATCCAGCGAGCGTGTGCAACTGATTGCGACCCGTGTGCCAGGTGCAGCACCTAGCTCGATAAGCCTCCCGGCCAGCAGGTTTGCGCGCCGGTTCAGTTCCGCATAGCTGAAGTGCCGGCCCTTCAGTTCGACGGCAATTTGATTCGGTGTAGCCTGCACCTGCGCTTCGACGAGTTGATGTACACAGACCGCCTCCCCGAAATCCGCGGCGCTGCTATTAAATGCCTGGATGACCTGCCGTCGTTCCACGTCGGTCAGCAGCCCTAGTTCTGAAAGGCGTGTGCCAGGTTTAGTGCTTACTGTCTTGAGCAATGCTTCCAGGTGCGACAGCATGCGCTCTATGCTGGCCGCATCGAACAGGTCCGTGTTGTATTCGAAACCTGCTTCAATGGCATCGCCGGCGCCGGTCATGGCAAGCGTCAGGTCGAACTTGGCGGTGTCATGGCTGATTAGCTCCGCCGGTTCTGTTTCCAGCCCAGCGAGCGATAACTGCTTGCCGCTGCCTTCCTGCCAGATAAACATGTGCTGAAAAACCGGGGTATGGCTCATGTCACGTTCGGGCTGCAGTTCCTCAACGAGTTTTTCGAAAGGCAGGTCCTGGTTCGCGTAGCCGGCCAGGGCGGTTTGCTTTACCCGCTCGAGGAGATCGGCGAAGGTCGGGTCATCCGTCGTGTCGATCCTCAGTGCCAGTGTGTTCAGAAAGAAGCCGATCAGGCCCTCCAGTTCCGTACGTTGCCGGCCCGATATGGGTGTACCCACGACGAGGTCCTGCTCGCCGGAGTAGCGTTGCAGAAGTGCAATGAACGCGGCGAAAGTGAGCATGAAAAGTGTGCAGCCTGATGATTTTGCCAGCGCCTGCAATTGGCTCGTCAGGTCGGCATCCAGTTTTCGGGCCAGCCATTTACCGGCGTAACCCGGCTCCGGCGGGCGCGGCCGATCGGTTGCGAGTTCGAGTACCGGGGGTGCGTTGCCCAGGGTTTGCAACCAGTATTCAAGCTGCCGCTCAAGACGGGGCCCGGCAAGTTGTTCGCGCTGCCAGGCCGCGTAGTCGGCGTACTGCACGGGCAGTTCATCCGGTTCCGGTGTCACGTCCGCAATTTGCCGCTCGTACATGAGGCCCAGGTCGTTGAAAAACACGTTCATCGACCAGAGATCACTGATGATGTGATGTATGACGAGCAACAGTACGTGTTCCTCCGCACTTAGCTCAATGACATGCAGCCTTAGCAACGGACCTTTGCTGAGGTCGAAACTCTCGCAGGCAAGTTCGCGCAGCCGTTCTGTCAGTGTGGGTTCATCGTGACCTGGCTGGCTCTCGATGTGCAGGGGCGTTGCAATCGTATCCAGAATTTCCTGCGCCGGGGCCTCATCGCCGGCGCTAAATACCGTGCGTAGCGTTTCGTGCCGTTTCACCAATTCATTCAACGCAGTCTGCAGGGCGTCGACATTCAATTTACCCCGCACGCGCAACGCGAACGGCATGTTGTAAACGGGTGTACCCGGCTCCAACTCATCAAGGAACCAGAGTCGCTGCTGCGCGTACGACAGGGGCAGGGGGCCAGAGCGCGATAGCGCCTTAAGTTTAGGCTCGGCCTTGCCGGATTCTTTGTCCAGAAGGGCAACAATATCTTGCTTGTAGCGGGCTATTTCCGTGCGCAGTTCATCGGTCAGCGCGCCTTTTTCAGCTTTCAGCCTGATCTTCCCGTCGCTGACTCTCAGCCTTATGCCGGCCTCGCGCAATCGCGCAATCAGTTCGAGTGCGCTCATATCTCGATTTCCTCGAGGCCCTCCGCGTCATCGTCGCCCACATCTTCATTCATTGCCCAGCGCAGCATTTCGATCGCTTCCGCGAGACCGGCGATGGTCGGGTTATCGAACAGGGTATTGAGCGGCAGGCTGACGTTCTGCTGATCGCGGATACGGGATATCAGCTGGGTGGCAAGCAAGGAATGCCCGCCCAGCCCGAAAAAGTCGTCCAGGACACCTGCCTGGTCAATGCCAAGCAGGTCTTCCCATATTGTAACCAATGCTTCCTCCGTCGGGTTACGCGGCGGAGTGTAGGTTTGCATGCTTCCCTGTTCGGGCGCAAGCAGTGCCTTGCGGTCAATTTTCCCGTTTGGCGTCAACGGGAACCTGTCGAGTATCGAGAAAATGCCGGGGACCATGTAGTCCGGCAGCGACTGGCCCAGGTGTTCCTTGAGCGCCGGAACCAGGCTTCGCTGCACGCGTCCCTGCATCGGGTTGTTGGTGCAGCGTTCGAGCGTCAGGTCGCGGGCCGGCAACAGGGCATAACCGTCAGCCGTGCTTTCTGCGGGCAGGAAGAGGGTGTTGTAGCGTCCCGGCGCAGTTCCCAGTGTCTGCAATTCCACGCCGGCGGCTTCTGCAAGTTTGTAAAGTTCTTCTACCTGTATGCCGGCAGGCGCAAGCTTCTCCAGCTCTATGCGCAGTTGTCCTGCCATGGCATCGTCGCCCGCGTCTGCAAGCCGGGCCATTGCATTGATCTCAGGTTGTAGCCGCGGGTCGGTTATTCCGGTAACCAGCAGGCCATTTTCCGGAAGTGTCTCCAGCTCGGCAGCGATGCTGGCAGCAGTTGCGTCATGCTGGCATTCATACCTGTGGGGAGCTGCCGCTGTTCGTTTCTTGCCGGTAGCGAGTACGGCATCATAACGAAAACAGCTCATCTCGTTACGCACGGTGCCGCGTTTCAGGTGGAGTCTTAGGTGACCGAGTGTCGGCAATAGCTCCTGAATGGCTCGGAAGAACTCCGGGTCTATAGCCAATTCCTCTTCCTGATCAAGCCGCTGCCGGATGTGTTCTGCCAGTTCGTCCAGACCGAGCTCCGGTTCCGCCTGGTGCAATTGCACCGAGGCATGGTAAGCCTCGAGCAGCGGCAGGCTCCGCAGGTCACCGAGAAAAATCTCCCCATTGTTAGTCAGCAGTTTCGTAACGGTGCCAAGCACATCGAGTAAGTACTCCCGGTCCGGGAAATACTGTGCGACGGAGTTGATAATGACCAGGTCAAATTTTTCGTTGCCAAGTGCCTTCAGGTCATCGGCTGGCAACTGCATGGCCTCGACATGACCAAGGTCATCACGCGATGCTTTGAGCGCTTCAATCGCAGTTACCGAAGCCTCGGAAAAGTCGGTTGCCAGGTAACGTTGTCCACCGGGCGCAACACGCGCCACCAGCAGGCCTGTGCCGCTGCCGATTTCCAGTACACGTTTGGGCTGCAGCGCATTGATGCGCTCCGCGGTTGTTTCCACCCATTCCCGCATTTCTGCTGCCGGTATGGGCTCGCCGGTGTAGCTGCTGCTCCAGCCCGAAATATTGAACGCAGGATTAAGGCTGCTTTCATCCGTATAGGCGTTCTGCCACAGGTCACGCCACTGGTCGAGCTGATCGCGCTTCCACTTGTCGAGTTCATCGCTGCTGATTGCGGATGCGTCGGCGATTAAATAGCCGACTAGGCGCTTGTCGCCTTCACGATCTTCGCGCGCGGCGACGACGGCCTGGGTTACTGCCGGGTGGCGAGCCAGTACAGTTTCGATTTCACCGAGTTCGATGCGATATCCACGGACTTTTACCTGGTTGTCATTTCGTCCCAGGCATTCAATTTCACCGTCGCTGCGATAACGTGCCAGGTCACCGGTTTTGTAAAGCGGGTTGCCTGTGGGATTGAACGGGTTTTCAACGAATCGTTCCGCGGTGAGTTCGGGCCGCTTGAAATAACCTCTTGCGACACCGTCGCCACCAATACACAGTTCACCGGGTACACCGACCGGCACCGGGCGTAACTTGTCATCGACTATATGCATCTGGGTATTGGCGATCGGCCGGCCGATGGTAATGGGGCCGGTTGCTTCCACGCGACTCAGGGATGACCAGATGGTTGTTTCGGTTGGACCGTACATGTTCCAGAGTTCGGAACCGGTGGCGAGCAGCCGGTCTGCCAGTTCCCGGGGAAGCGCTTCGCCTCCGCAAAGAAGTTTAAGCCCCGGCCTGCCCTGCCAGTCGGCAGCAAGCAGCATCTGCCAGGTCGCAGGTGTCGCCTGCATGATGGTTGCATCGCTGCTCGCTATAAGTTCGGCAAGGCGTTGTCCGTCGCCGGCCACGTCGCGATCTGCAATGACCAGCCGGGCGCCGTTAAGCAATGGCAGGAACAACTCCAGTACCGCGATATCAAACGACAGTGTCGTGACCGCAACCAGGGTATCGGAGGCAGTGAGCCCCGGTTTGTCTGCCATCGTAACCAGGAAGTTGACGACTGCCTGGTGCGGCAGCAACACACCCTTGGGCAACCCGGTTGAGCCTGACGTGTAGATCACATACGCGAGGTCTTCCGGCGTACCGGTGGCGGCGGGGTTGCCCGTTGGCTGTGTACTTAAAGTTGCGGCGGCAGAATCCATGCAGACTACCGTCGCGGGTTTCTGCCCCAGTTCATCAAGCAGCGATGTTTGGGTGACCAGCGCGCCGAGTTCGGCATCGTCCATCATGAACCGGATACGATCGGGCGGAAACGACGGATCCAGCGGCACATAGGTTCCGCCCGCTTTGAGTATGCCGAGCAATGCGACCACCATCTCGATCGAACGCTCGAGATAAATGCCCACGAGCTTACCGGTGCTTACGCCGCCGGCTTGCAGAAAGTGGGCCAGTTGATTGGCCCGTTCATTTAAGCCTGCGTAGCTGAGCTCGGTATCGGCGTGGATAACTGCGATGTCATCCGGGGTTGTTACCGCCTGCCGCTCAAATAACTGCTGTAATTGCAACTCGTGCGGATAGTCAGCCGCCGTTGTGTTCCATTCTTCATTAAGGCGACGCGACTCTGCGTCATCCATGAGCGGCAGGTCGAGAATAGGTGCGTCGGGGTTTGCCGCAATACCGGTGAGCAGTGTCTCGAAATGTGCGGCCATGCGCTCGATGCTGTCGCGTTCAAAAAGGTCGGTGCTGTATTCAATAGACCCGTTAAAGCTGCCCTCCATTTCGATGAGTTGTAAAAACAAGTCATACATGGTCGTGCCTGGCGCAACCGGGTAATCCACCGTGTCGGCACCGCTGATCGCAAGTTCTTCATGGCCGCTGTATTGATGAACGACGAACAACACCTGGAAGAGCGGGCTGCGGCTGCGATCACGCTCGGGTTTCAGGTGTTCTACGAGTAATTCGAAGGGCAGGTCCTGGTGGGAGAACGCACCAGCCGCGACATCACGGGCCCGGTGCATCAATTCACGAAAACTCGGGTTGCCGCCCAGGTCACTGCGTAATACGAGTGTGTTTACAAACGGGCCTATCAGGTTTTCAAGCTGGGCAGAATGCCGGTTGGATACTGCCGTGCCAAGTACAACTTCATCCTGCTGAACGTAACGATGCAACAGCACCTGGAACGCCGCGAGTAAAAGCATGTACAGGGTAATGCCGTCCTTGCGGCTGATTTCCTTCAGCGCCAGGCCGAGTTCTGACGGCAGGGAAAAATGATGGATATCGCCACGGTAGGTTTGCACCGGCGGCCGTGGTTTATCCACCGGCAGGTCAAGTGTACTGAGATCAGCAAGTTTTTCTTTCCAGTAGCAGGCCTGCGACAGCAATTCGGGGCCCGCCAGCCACTGGTTCTGCCATGCCGCGAAATCGGCGTACTGGATAGGCAGTTCGGGCAGGTCGGGTTGAGTATCGTTCAGCAGTCCTGCATAAACCTCGGACAGTTCCCGCATCAGAATGCCGCACGACCAGCCGTCAACAACAAAATGGTGTGTAGTCAGGGCGAGCACCGCGTCGTTGTCACCACGACGAAATAATCGGGCACGGATGAGCGGTACTGAAGCAAGTGCGAGGGGGCGGCATACTTCCGCATTGACCCTCTCTTCGAGTTCAGCATCGCTTAAGTTTTCACCCACCGTCTCGACCGCAAACCAGTCGCCATCGGCATCAATTTCATCGGGCGCGGTAATGCGCAGTTTTGGGCCATCATCGGTGTTGATGCAGGTTGCCCGCAGCACTTCGTGCCGGCAAATAAGCAGCAGTAAACTCTTGCGCAGTAAATCGGGGGAAAGATCGCCGCTGATTTGTTTGGCGAGCGCTACATTGTAGAAAGGGTTATCGGGTTCGAGTTCGTCGAGAAACCATATGCGTTGCTGCGCGAATGACAGCGACAGCAACTGGTCCCTGGCGACCCGGCTAATCTGCTGGCCAGTTGCGACGCTTTCAGGGGGCGACTGCAGGTAATCGAGGATTTCGTCCTTGCGCTTGCGCAGTTCATCCAGGACGTCGTTATTCAGTACACCTTTCGGTGCGCTGTAAAGAAGCCGGTCACCCTCGGCCCAGAGCTCGACGCCGCGAATCTTTAACTGGTCGAGGAACTTAATGGTGGCCGCGGAGGCCGTCATAGTTCTCCCTCGTCGCGTTCGTCCGGCCCGCCTGGCATGGCGGCGGCCTGGTCAGCTCCATCACCCGGCAAGGCCCCGCCCAGCAGTCCGTGCAACAAAAGGTGGCTGTCCGTGAGCCCGAGCACCTCGGCAAACTCTGCTGTTTCAAGGCCGCCTACCTGGCACAGCCCAAGTCCTGTTTCGGGCGCACGCATTTCGAGCAACTGCGTAATATGTCCGGCTTCCAGGGTGGAATAATGCAAAGCCCTTTCGTTATACATGGCGCCGATGGAACCGAGTTCTGCAACCAGGTACAACGCAAATGCGGCTTTATCAAAAATCGGCCGGTTAATCAGCGGGTCATACAGGCTGCGTACGTCTGCAATGTCGGGGCTTACCAGCAGCAGCTGGTGATCTTCAGGATGGTAGTAATAGAAACCGGCGCCCATACCTTCAATGCGGTCGGGTTTTATATACACATAGGTTTGCACGGGATAGATTCCGCCCGCCGACGCATAAAGATACTTGGGCTTGTCTTCAAGTTGAATGGAATGCAGGTTGCTCAGCAGGCGACCAAGATCGGTGGCCGGAACGGACTTAGCAGAGAATTCACGATAGCTGCGATGTTTAAGGTAATCGTCCTGGCTTGCGTGGTTCGCGGGAAGGTCGATCGTCTGTGCATCGTCTGCCACCCGGCGCAGCCCCGGCCGACTTGCTTTAAAACGCTCGCGATCCTCAGGATCCATAACTCTCTCTATGCCTGCCAGTAACCATCCGGGCGTACGCAGCGGGTCTCCTGATTCACCGGACATGTCTACTTTAGCCTGTGGTTGCTGTTGCGCATACAGTTGGCTGAGCCCCCGAACACTGGGCTCCTTGTAAAAATCATCCATACGCGGCCTGAAGCCGAGCTGCTGATCCAGCGCGTTGGCGATCCGAATCATTTCGATAGACGTCGCACCCAGTTGCAACAGGTTTGCTTCCGGGTCGAGTTCGTCCGCGTTCAGTACAGCGGCAACCACCCGGGCGAGCTGGTCGTCTGCGGCAACGGCACCCCCGCTTGTTACTGTGATGGTCCCGCCGGTTTCAACGGGCGGCGGTTCTGGCAGCTCACGGCGGTCAACTTTGCCGTTTGCCGTCAGCGGCAATTTGTCCATCACGACATAGGCGCCGGGAACCATGTACTCGGGGAGTTTGGCGCCCAGCCAGTCGCGCAACACATCGTTCGTCGGCGCGGAACCCTGTTCGCCTACCACGTAAGCGATAAGTCGCTTGTTGCCGCGGTCCGGGCCTGCGGCTACGACAACTGCGTTGCGAATCTCCGTATGCGACTCCAGCGCCGCCTCGATGTCACCGAGTTCGACGCGGAAGCCCTGCACCTTGACCTGGAAATCCTCGCGGCCCAGAAACTCGATGTTGCCGTCCGGAAGATAACGGCCGAGATCGCCGGTGCGATACAGGCGCTCTCGCGTGACCGGGTGCATGATGAAACTTGCCGCAGTTTTCTCGTCATCACGCCAGTAACCCTTGGCGACACCGATACCGCCGATATACAGTTCACCGGTGACCCAGTCGGGACAGGGTGCAAGGTCGGCATTCAGAACGTGGAAAGTCTGGTTCACCATGGGCTTGCCGTAGGGAATGCTGGTCCAGTCCTTCGGTACATCGCCTATGGGGTAAATAATCGACCAGATTGATGCTTCGGTCGCGCCGCCCAGGCTGTTGACGTCTATGGTCCCGAGCGCGCGGATGCGATCCGGGAGTTTCACGGGTATCCAGTCGCCGCTCATCATGACGATGCGTAATGATTCCAGCACCGGTTCGCTTTGCTGTTCGGCGTAATCGGTCAGGAGGTCCATCAGTGCCGGAACGGTATTCCACAGTGTCACACGGTGCCGTGCGACCAGCGTGGCCCAGTGTGACGGATCGCGCATGCCCGTGGCATCCGGTATCACGATTGCACCGCCCGCAGCCAGCAGGCCAAAGATGTCGTAGACCGACAAATCGAAACTCAGTGATGAAAGCGCGAGCACGCGATCCCTGGCATCGACATTAAAGCGTTCATTGATGTCATTGCAGGTATTAACGGCACCACGATGGTCTATGACCACACCTTTGGGCTGGCCCGTTGAACCGGATGTAAAAATCACGTACGCGACATCTTCAGGGCTGGTATTGCAGTCGAGTGCCGCGTCAGGAGCGCTGCCAAGTTCATCGTCGCCGATGATCAGCCGGGTAGTTGCAGCAGGCCAGTCTATCGCCGCGTCCTGGCAGACCTGGGTAATGGCAACGCGTGCCTCACCGAATTCAAGCAGGTAGTGCAGTCGTTCAGCCGGCATGGACGCATCGATCGGCAGATAAGCGCCGCCGGCTTTCAATATGCCGAGCACTGCTACAACCTGTTCCCAGCCTTTTTGCATGACGACTGCAACAAGCTCATTTGTTTGTATGCCCTGGTCACGTAACTTGTGTGCAAGCTGGTTACTGAGCTTGTCGAGCTCGCCATAGGTCAGGGTGCGGTCGTTGGCAATGATGGCATCCGCTTCGGGTGATTTCGCAGCATGCCTTTCGAACCCGGCATGCAGGAGTTCAACAGGGTGGGGCGCCTCGGTTGCATTGATGCCGGCACGGAGTTCGCGCTGCCGGTCAGGCAGCAGGCTCGCAAGTGTTGCGCCCCAGTCCTGTTGCCAGCTCGCTTCACCGCCGGCCAGTTGCTGCAGATGTTTGGCATACGCGGCAAACAGGTCGTCGATCATGCCGGCCGGGAATAATTCTTCGACGACGTCCCATGTGTACCAGAGCGCACCGTCGCGTTCGGATGCGACATGATCGATCCAGACCTGCGGCGTCTGGCTCACGCTGTACACCTGTTCACCCAGGTGGTGCCAACTCGAACTGTCCTGACCATTGGTGCCTATCCCTAACGTGCTGGTGAACACGATCGGCATCATCGGCTGAATCCTGTCACCCATCTGCGCGAGTTCACGAAGTACGCGGACGCCACTCACGAAGCGATTGTCGACGCCCTTCCAGAGTTCTTTCTGCAGACGCTGGGCGCGGGTCTCGAAATTTCCGTTGTCGAGTTCGTCGACACCCAGGAGTACCAGTGACGTAAAGTCGCCGACGATATTGTCGACGTCGGGATGCAGCGGCATGCGGTTAAACAGGGTGAGGTTAAGGGTCAGGCGCGGTGATCGTGACCAGGCCGCAAGCGTTTCGCCAAAACACTGTAGCAATGCCGCCGTAGGAGTGATGCCCGCCTGCGATGCCCGTGCCTGGAAGCGTTCCCAGTCGGCCTGGCCGAGTTCGGTGCCCCGCTGTGTGAAGCGATGTTTATCAAGCATTTCCGGGGCACGTGCCAGCGGTAAAGCCGGCATCGCCGGCAGAGTTTCGAGGCGTTGCTTCCAGTAAGCAAGTGCTCGTTCGTAAAAAGCGCTGTCGCGCAGTTTGCGTTCGGCAAGCACGTAGTCGCGGAACGACAAACCGGCAACCGGCATGTCGAGTTCTTCATCTTCGTAAAATGCCAGCATCTCGGCAGACATGATCTGGAAACTGCGCGCGTCTGTAATCAGGCAATCGAGGCTGATGTGTATGCGGGTCTTGCCGGCAGGTTGCAGCGACGCAGACAGCTCAAACAGGGGCCAGCGGTCGCTGGGGATCAGCTGGTGCGAGAGTCGGTCGCGTTCTGCGAGCAGCCCCTTTTCTACACCCCCTGCATCTAGTTCCCGGAGGTCCTGAACGGGGAATTTATAAGGCGGGACGTCCGCCAGTATCTGCTGCACGCCGTCGGGTAAAACGATCGCGCGCAGCATCGGATGCCGGTCTATAACTTTCTGCCACGCCCGTTCGAGCCGTGGTAAATCCAGGTCGATCGCATCGACTTCGATATACAAGTGTGTCGACACATTGCCCATCGCAAAATCCGAGCCGCGGCCGACAAAATAGGCCTGCTGGATATCCGTGAGTGGGAAAGTCTCGTAACGCTCGGCATAGTTAGGCGTTGCGGCGGGTAACTGTTCCTCCGCACGTCCGGCGGGGGCATTTTCGGCAATGGCGGCGACTGCATCCTTATGATCTTGTTCCAGCAGTTCTGCAAGTTCCTTAATGGTGGGCGCCTCGATCAGCGCGGATATGTATATGTAGTCGCCGAGGAGTTGCCGCAGATTGCTGGTGAGTTTCAGCGCAAGTATGGAATCGCCGCCGAGCTCAAAGAAGTTATCGTTGATACCGACCTTTTCAAGTCCGAGTACCGTGGACCAGGTTTCGGCAAGCCTTTCCTGCAAATCATTCTTGGGCTCGGCGTACTTGCTCGCCAGTTCGGGTCGTGCATTACCAGGGACCGGCAGGGCTGCGCGATCGAGCTTGCCGTTCGGACTCAGTGGCAGGGCGTCGAGAAACACGTAGATAGCCGGCACCATGTACTCGGGAAGAGCGGCTTCGACATGTTTGCGCAGGTCCGAGACAGAGGGTGCCGCATCGGAATTGGATGCAACGACATAAGCGACCAGGCGGGGCTCGCCCGATTCGCTACGCAGCGTCACCGCACATTCGGCAATATCTGTGTTTGCGCCTAGACAGGCCTCGATATCGCCCAGCTCGATGCGATAACCGTGTAACTTGACCTGGTTATCAGTACGGCCGAGGAATTCGATTTCGCCGTTCTCCAGCCGGCGTGCCTGGTCGCCGGTGCGGTAAACAAGTTCGGAGGCGCCATCGTTGGTTGTGATCTCGATAAAGCGGTCTTCGGTTAGTTCCGGCTGGTTCATGTAACCGCGTGCCAGTCCCGGGCCACCGACGCAGAGTTCACCGTTGTCGCCGGCCGCGACCGGTCTGAGCTCATCATCCAGGATGTAAACCCGGGTGTCGTCCAGGGGCATCCCGATATTGCTCGTGCGTGCATCGCTAATGTCGCTTTGCGTGTAGGAGCGAACGGCGACCTGCCCGCCGGTTTCGGTTATCGCATAAGTGTTAATCAGTTCAGGACCCTGGTCGCCGTGGTTTTCGAACCACTTGGCAAGGTCCTGCCCGACGACCGCCTCGCCGCTAAGTACGATGCTGCGTAAAGTGAGTTCGGCGTTACTCTCGGCAAAACATTCGGCCAGTAAAAGCTGGCGAAACGCGGAGGGCGTCTGGCTGAATACCGTAACTTTTTCGTCACGCAGTAATGCATAAAGTGCAGCCGGGTCTGTCCGGGCATCGTCCGGCACGATGACGAGTGCAGCACCGTGCAGCAACGAGCCAAACAGCTCCCACGCGGAAAAGCCGAACGCATAGGAATGGAAGAGCGTCCAGATATCGTCTGCACGAAATTCCATGCGGGAACTAATAGCGCTGAATAGCCTGGATACGTTGTGATGGCTAACCATCACGCCCTTGGGCGTACCCGTAGATCCTGACGTGAATATGAGGTAGCAAAGATTGTCCGGGGCTACGTCGACTTTCGGATTGGCAGCCTCTTCGTCTCCCACCGCATCGATATCAATAACGGTTGCCGGGTGTTCGGGCAATGAATCCTTGAGCCGCCGCTTGCTGACGATAAGCGTCGGTGCTGCCTGGTCGAGTATGTGCGCAAGCCGGTCGGGCGGATAACCCGGATCAAGCGGCACATATGCTCCTCCGGCTTTAAGAATCCCAAGCAGACCGGCTACCAGGTCCGGCGAGCGGTCCATGCACAGGCCGATCGGTGTGTCAGGCTTTACGCCGGCCTCCAGCAGTTTCGCAGCAAGCTGATTCGCGCGGGAATTGAGCTCAGCGTAACTAAGCCGCGAATCGCCGCAAATAACGGCAACGGCATCGGGGCGCGTATCCGCCTGCTGCTCAAATTGCCGGTGCAGGCAATCGACCGGACTGGCGGCCGAACTGACCGGGCTGGCGGGACGCTGACTGGACATCAGTCGGGCTCACTCCGCTTCCGGTACGAGCTAACCAGCACAGAGGCATTATTTATGCTGGCGAATTCCTTTCCTGTTACTCGTTTCATTTCCATTGTCTTTCTGTCGCATACGAATTCCGACCGCATGTGCGCGCCGGCAAATCAACGCTCGGGATATAAAGGCTGGCGAGTTTGTGCGAAAGCCTGCTTGTTATTGGTATTTATGTATGCCCCGCCCAAAAAGCAGCGGGCCCGCCTTTTGCGTTCCGGCTGCAGTGCCATTAAGCTCAAAACCCGGCGTCTGGTAGTGTAGGCTCTCCGGACGCAGCAAGCGGGTTCGCATTTTAATGCAGTATCGGTGCCATTCGGGAATCCGCTGGCCATAAAGCGGCCTGGCCAGATATATTTGTAATAATACCAGGTTAAATAGGTACTTATGTTAACAATATCAAGTAGAAATAGGTGCGATCTGCAGCAGATTGTGGAAAATACAGGGGTTTTCCGCAGCGGAATGACGGATATTTAGGCATGGCAAATCTCGCGGGGACTCGGTATTCGAGTCTTGCGGAAGAAAAAATGTAAAGGAAAAAATGATTCATAGAATAGTTAATCGATTGCGTCGTATCTGGGGACGCCGCCATTTTCATCTCTCCCGCTTCGTTCCGAGTGAGCTTCCTGTGCACAATGTTTCGTGGGTGGCGGACGGTTTTACGATACGCAAACTTGCCGGTACCGGTGTGGTGATGGTGGAAAACTTTTGTACTGAGCAGGAGGCCGCAGATGTTATAGAGGCGGCCCGCGACCATTTAAAGAGGAGTGGGGTGCTCATTGATGGAAAATTTCAGGATGCGCCCGGACGGATTTCCGATACTGCGCGGATGTTCGGTCCTGACTCCCGGAATGACGTGATATATCCACTCATGCTACGCGCCTCGATGCTCGTCGGCCTGCCTTACACGCACCTGGAAGATGTTTATGTAACCCGCTACCAGGAAGGCGGGCGCTATGACGAACACATCGACTTCGGCGATGAGTTCCAGGTCGACCGGTTGTACACGGTGCTGCTGTACTTGAATACGCTGCCGGAATCGCAGGGCGGCGAGACCGTATTCCCTAATCTTAAGGTGGCCGTGCAGCCGCGTGTGGGAAGGGCAGTAACCTGGACAAATAAGAATCCGGACGGCAGTGGCCATTTTGAGGTCAGCCACGCCGCGTGCCTCGTTAAGAACGGGGGCGAGAAATGGTCCATACAGTTCTGGTTCCGGCGCTACCCGATGCTGGACCCGGTTGCCGAAGTTGAAACGCTGCAGGCGCGTCCGGGAATCCGGCTGACTGGCTGGGAAGAGCTGCCTGAGGGGGTTTCGATTCGCGAATGAGTCCGCCTGAAACCTGCTCGGGTCATATCACCCTTTGTTGCCTGAGTTTGCTCATCGCAAGCAGTGCCCTGGCAAACGAATCCTTTGAGTTGCGCGTGGTTCCGGCTGTAACCGATCGTTACATCCTGCCGACCGATCAGCCGATGCCGGGTATCGGTGACGGCGAACTCAAGCTGACCGCCACACCGGGCGAATACGAACCTGCCAGTTTCGTGATCTATGCGCAGGATGCGATTAACGACGTTACCGTCGCGGTTTCGAAGCTGCGGAATTCTTCCGGCGATATCTTAAATGCCGACAGTATTGATGTGCGTATCGTTAAACGCTGGGTTCAGGCCGCATTCGGTTCGAATGCTGACAAGGAGCTTCGGCAACTGAGGCCTGAGCTGCTTGTTTACGATGACTCGCTCGTGAAAGTCGAGAACGGTCTCAACCATGTGCGGTTGGAAAACGGTGAGTACAAGCTCACCGATAGCGTTGCATCTATCCCCGGGCGCTCGGTACTGCACCCGGCCGAGTGGCCGATTCGCGATGCGTCAGTGTTGCAGCCCTTTGCGCTGGATCAGGGTACGAATCGGCAGATGTGGGTGACGCTGCATGTGCCCGATAATGCAGCATCCGGTATTTACGAAGGGTTGGTGACGGTAGCAACGCGCGATTCGGGATCGGTAGAGCTTCCCCTAGTTATTGAGGTGCTGCCGTTTGCCCTGGCCGAGTCCATGCTCGAGTACTCAATTTATTACCGCGGCTACCTTGACCCGAAGTGGCCGGACGGGAGTATCTCTTCGGAGGTCAAGAGCAACGGACAGTATCTTGCCGATCTGCGCAACATGAAAGCGCATGGCATCGTGAGTCCGACCATCTACCAGAAATACCGGACCGGGTTGTTTGACCAGGTGATGCGTTTGCGTGCAGAGGCAGGAATTTTCCCTGAGCGACTTTATTACCTGGGCCTGAATATTGTTTCCAACGACGCGGGTAAAGTACCCCGCTCACTGGGTCGTATAGTTGATGAAACGAATGCGAGGCCGCCGCGGCGGGTATAGGGCAGGTATATTATTACGCACGTGACGAAGCACGCGACGAGGCACTGACCCGCCAGCTGCCGTTCTGGGAGGAGGTGTGGCGCCACGGGGGCAAGATCATGGCCGCAGGCTGGCAGACCGATGCAACCCGCCTTGGGAATTTTGATGTAACCGGCGGGAAGGAGGATCTGTTTGTTTGCCTGGGTAGCTTGCGTGAGTCAGAATCCACGCGCTGGCACAGTAATGACCGCCTCATCTACTCCTACCAGAACCCTACCGGTGGTTACGAGATACCGGAAACCTACAGACTCAACTACGGTTTGTTGTTGTGGCAGTTCGGTTACGACGGTGCGATGCCATACGCTTACCAGGATGCGGGCGGAAGTGTGTGGAATGATTTTGATTCGGACCGCAATCGCGACTTTAACTTTAGCTATCCGGCGCTCGACCGGCCCATTGATACGATTCAGTGGGAGGGCTTCCGCGAAGGCATTGACGATATTCGTTACCTGAGCACCCTGGTAGGTATGCTGGATAGTGCGGATGAAGAGAAAGCCGCGCATGTTCGCCGCTGGCTAAACCAGTTGCGCGAGGCACCACTCGGCAAACTGGATCTCGATGAGGTACGGAAGGCGCTTATAGCCCACGTACTTTATTTGGAAGGCAGCGAAGATGTCACGCAGTCCGATTATGCTGTCAGCGCCCTTCACAAATATTTTGACGCAGCGGGCACCAAACTTGAGTTCGACGAGTCCCTGCAGGGGTGGTGGCGGTTCGATGAATCGAATAATGATGAGGTCGTGGATTTATCCCAATGGGGGCGCACAGTGCAACTTTATGGGGATGCCTTAATTGCCGATAACGCGCTGGTTCTCGATGGTGACGCAGATTTCGTAACCGCCGACGGAATTGAAATTCCCGAAGACGGTACGGCAACCATTGAGGGCTGGTTCTGGTTCGAAGAATTCGCGATGGACAAACGGGCCAGCCTTGGCTTGTTTTCCGGCATCTATCAGCATGCATCGAACAACCATTTATATATTACCGGTACGAATGAATTTCTGCCGGTTAGCAGTCTTTTGCACCTGCGGACCTGGCATCACATAGTTATTAGCTGGGACGGCAATTCCCCAACTGTTAATGCCTTCATTGACGGTCGCCCGGTACCCGTCATACCCGGGGGTGAGGCCGAAGAAGTACGTGAAATCGATGATTTCATTATTGGCAGGGCCAAAAGCTATTTTGGGGGCTTGCTAAGCCGTGTTAAAGGTACCTTCCATGGCCGCATTGCAGAAGTGCGGGTCTGGAACCGGGTTCTGACCGAAGCGGAAGTGCACGCTTCTTATAATTCCGGCAAAAACGCCAGGTAGCGTTATACCCTGGCGGCGAGCAGCCAGAGAAATGTGGTTTCCTTGCCATCTTCGATGGCTGACTCTTTTGACTGCTCGATGATTTTCAGCCCGGCCGATGTCACCAGTTCTATGGTTCGGGCTTCGTCAAAGCTGCTCCAGTACATTGTCGAACCGTGCCAGTCCCCGGTTACGAGGTTATCTACATCATAGGGATACATCGCCGCCATAAACACGCCGCCCGGCTTCAGCCAGTTGGCAATATTCTGTAACAAAGGTTCGTAGCGCTCGCGGGGAACATGATGAAACGAGTAAAAAGCCACGACTGCGTCAAAACTGTTGGCTGGAAATTCCAGTGAGGTCATATCGGATTTAATAAAGGTCGCGTTTGGTGCATTTTCATGCGCGATTGCGAGGCAGGCTTCCGAAATATCGTTCGCGGTTACGTTGTAACGCTGCGCAAGTGTCTTGGTTGTAGGATCACCCGGGCCGCAGCCGAGTTCCAACAGGTTCGCACCCTCCGGCAGGTTTTGCATCAGCAGTTCGGTGTATTTCGCGCGATCGGGCCGTTGATGATGCAGGGTCCAGTTGCCGTAGTCGGCAGCCATCTCGTCGTAACCCTTTTCGACAAGTTTTTCAGGCTCACCACGATAGCGCATACCCCTCAGGCTAGCTGCAGCCTGCCTGATCGCACGTTTCGCAATATTTCGCATGCTGGGCATTGCTTTCAGTTTTGTCGCCGATCGGAAGAGGCGGGAGTCTAGCATAGCGATGCTTTGATACCACGCCGGACTAAACATAGTTCGCGACGCTTCTGCAGACCCGGCATCATTGCCCGATGTGGAATGTTTCGTTGCGAAAGGACCGTGTTCCGACCAATAATCAGCAGCCAGCTTTCTGATAAGCCGTCCATGACGACAAAGACACTTAGCATCATCATTCCGGTTCGCAATCAGCCGGACACCCTCGATGAACTGCTTGGCAGCATCGGGCAGCAGTCCCGGCCGGCCGGCTGGGATGTCGAGGTGATCTGCGTGGACAACAGTTCCACCGACCGAACCCCCGATGTCATCCGCAGCTATGACGCAGTCTATTTGCTGGAAACGACGCTCGGCCCGTCGGTTGCTCGCAACGCCGGGGCAGCGGCCTCGACGGGCGAGTTGATCTGGTTTATCGACGCGGATGCCGTACCGCTGGGCAATGATTTTCTGCAGAAAATCGTAACAACGGCAGGTGAACTTGGTGACTTCGGTGGTTTCGGCGGACCGATACTTTTGCCCGAGGTGCAGAAGAATAATCCAATAGCATTCGCCGATCATATGGCTTGCTGGTCCGCGTGGCACCAGTGGCGGCCAACCGAGCATTCGGGTTTTCAACCGACCAGCATTGTTGTTCGTCGCTCCGTATTTGAAGAGGTCGGGGGCTACGACACCGACATACGCGTGCTGGAAGACTGGGATCTGCAGCTACGCCTGGAAGCATCCCGGCAGCTGAAAGAAGGCCCGGATGCACCTCCGCGACCGGTCTGGCATGTGCAGTCGCTTGCCGTTAGCCACCGTGCACGCGGTTCGCTGGTTCGTACACTTAAACACAGTTGGTACTGGGGACTGCCGAGCCGGGAAGGGTGGATAGAGCGTTCCGGCCTTCCCGTCGCGCGGTATGAGCGACCGGTATTACGCTGGCTGGCCTTACCCGGTTTGGTGCTTAACCGTGCAAAATATCCCCTGCATATCGGCTGGCGGGTTTCAAAACTCCGTACACTTTTGAGTTTACCGTTCATTTTTTTGACCCTGCTGGTCTGGGGTGTTGCAGTTATTGTTGGCCGGGGGCAACCCAACAAAAAACACCTGGCGCCGGTCTGACGTGCTATTCGCGCACACTGGTCGGGTTATGGTCAAATCGGTGTGAAGCAGCACTTTCATAAGTGCTTGTTTCCATTAACTAATCGACCAGTTCACAGAAGCGATTTTGCAGTATTCGTATAGTTCCGCTTGTCTGCATATAACGAGAACTTAAGTGGATCCCCTGTACCTATTATTGATATGCCTGCCTGTGGCTGGACTTATTTCGTGGCGTTTGCTCACGGGCTCGCATCATTCGAAGCGGCATGAGCGAAACGCTGCGACCAGCATGGCCGGTATGGCGACACCGTCGACCACGGTCAAAAAGGTTGCCCTGCCGCGTGCACGTTATTCGTCGGTGGCCCTGCGTATTTGCAATAACCCTTGCAAAGCAGCACTGAAGTTGCACGGCAAGTCGATGCTGCTCGGCGAAGAGCCTGCGCTGCCGCTCGAAGGTTGCAACCGGACCTGCCATTGCGAATACGCGCAACACAATGACCGAAGGATTCACAATGACCGTCGTTATCCGTCCACCGATATCGTGGACATTTCAGGCTCGAATGAACTGCCGGACAATCGCGGCGGTAACGAGCGTCGTCATGACAAACGTGGGCGTGAACCCTACCAGGGAATCTACTAAGGGGCGCACAGGCCACATATTGCCCGGGTTTGACCGGGGCTATGGTTCTATCTTAGTGACGACGTGAGTTTGGCGAGCAGTTCTACCTGGTTCTTGACACCGACCTTGGAAAAAATATTTCTGAGGTGAGTCCGGGAAGTATTTACCGATACCCCCAATTGCTCGGATGCAGCTGCAATGCTCACCCCGTTGTACAGTATTGCCGTGAGCTTTGCTTCGGCAGTCGTAAGTCCGTAGAAATCCTTCAATTGTTGAAAGCTCGGGTTCTGGTGATGGTCCGGATCGTGCAGGTATATAACTGCAATTCGATTACCCCGGGCCGTCTCAATGCGCCAATCGCGCATCAGCTGCCCCCGCACCATCATCTGGTAAGAGCCGTGCCCGGACGGCCGCGTTATTGTGACATGCCAGATTTGTTTTTCTATTTCTTCGGTCTTGCAATTCCCGATAAGCTCAAGCTTTTCCTCGAAAGTAGGCAGACATTCCTTATCGGAGATACAGAACTGTGTTCCATTGCGGCTAATGCCATCATTGTCGGCCAGGAGGCTTTCGCCGAATGCATTCGAGTAACGGATTATGCCATCCGGGGACAGCGCAATAATGCCTCGTGGCGCGGTATCGAGTATATCGACCGTCAAATCTGCAAGAGTTCCTATTCGGGTGAACAATTTATGCAGGACTACCGATTCACGCATGTTTGGAATGAGCAGTTCCAGGAGCTCGCGTGTCCTGGCGTTCCAGGCTTCGTCGCCACCGGTTTTTCTGAGCACACCGATTATCCGGGTCGGATACCAGGCAAGTGAATACATGATGACTTCGCTCGCCGGGATTCCGTCGTCCAGGGGCAGCGCCACGCGCTTGCCGCTGGAGGTCGTGTCAAGAAACAAGGACCGGTCTTCCCGCTCCGTCTCCATGACGTGATCAACCCAGTTGCGCCAACCTGTGCGCAGCGGGTCGCCCGAACCCGTCGCAGCTGTCTTTGATCGCTCCGGTTCGCCATTGAACCAGCGTTCAGATGCTGCGTAATCAGCTCCGGTCAGGGCAACAAAGTTGTCCAGCCAGTCGTTGAGCGAAATCTTCCCCTGCATGTACTCGAGGGTGCAGGTTATGAACGCGATAGTATTGGCGACACTCGCCGGGCTGTGCTGGCCCGCGTCGATCGACGCCACTGTATTTTGCGTGGGTAAGGCGATGCTGCTTCTCCGGGCGAGTCTTGTTATTTTCGCGGACACGTTAGCGTGGGCCAGTGCAATGCTGCAATACAAAAACTTTTTGTGTCCGTATTGCGAAGGCAGTGAGTCAATGCTGAGAGCGCAGGTGGTTTCTATACAGTGGCTTTTTCAGGCAAATGACATAATTCATGAAACAGTTTGACTGCTGCGGGCAAAAAAAAGCCACCGATAACGGTGGCTTTTTTGCTGGCTTCCTGCGTCTTCAGACTGGATTTACATTTTCCGCCTGAGGACCTTTTTGACCATCTGTAACAGTCATAGTGACTTTCTGGCCTTCGTACAGCGATTTGCGACCTGTTCCGTTAATCGCGCTGTAATGTACGAATACATCCTTTCCGCCTTCGCGTTCGATGAATCCGAAGCCTTTCTCATCATTGAACCACTTGACTGTACCTTCGACTTGATCTGACATTTTACTCTCTCTCTATACCGGTAAACCGGTTTCTAAAACACCATTCATCTGGAATGGTTTCGATTGCGCGGCTCTTACCGGGACGTGCCTGATGAGAAACGCAGGCGGTATGCTACCCCAAAATAGGCCAGTATGCTTGTTGTGGCTGAATTACAACGGGTCTAGGCAGGTTTCCAGGGTGTATTGAATGACACCCTGTGCATAAGCCGGTGAGACTGACCGAAATCGAATATCCCCCGGTGCAGGGTCGAGAAATTATCCCATAATACCAATGAGTTAGGCTCCCAATTGAACCGGCACTGATACTCCGGCCGGGTCTGGTGGGCGAATAGAAAATCGAGTACGGCGCGGCTTTCGCGGTCGTTCATCCCGGCTATATCGCGTGTCATCAGCTCCGAAACAAACAGGTATTTGCGCCCGGATTCGGGGTGAGTGCATACAACCGGGTGCTCGTTCGGTGGCAGGTATTCGCGCACCTTGGCGAATTCTTCGACCGACAGCCGCGACAGTGCGCGGAAAAGATTCCTGGTCATGTTGTCATGGATTGCGCTTAAACCGTCGACCATGGTCTTCCATGGCGGCGCGAGATCTTCGTAGGCAGCGCACATGTCCGACCAGACGGTGTCGCCGCCGCTAACCGGCACATCGAGCGCATATAAAAGTGATCCGCGTGTTGGCTGCTCGCGAAAGGAACTGTCAGAATGCCAGTCGAGGTCAGCGACGATGCCATCGTACAGGTCAGGGTATTCCTGCACCCAGACGCCTTCAAAGCCTTCGAGGTTCGGCGCATAACCCGGTTTCTGAATCTCGCCGAAGCGTTCGCCCAGCTTCAGGTGTTGTCCGGGGGAGAGTTCCTGGTCCCGGAAAAACAAAACCTGGTAGTCGAGCCAGGCCTGGTAGAGATCGGCGAATAATTCATCATTCTCGATTGCGTCGGCAACCTGTATATTTTTAATCAGCGCTCCGAAGCTACCCGTCTGGGGTGCAGCTTCAAAATGCTGATACGACTTTGCCGTAATGGGCTCTGATTTGGTGGCTAGTTGCGCCATGGTTTTCCTCCGCAGCTTATTATTCTAGCTCTGTTGACCTTGCCAGACGGCCGCTATCTCTCCTGCGCCCGCAGACCAAACACCGTCGTGGCCGGTGATGTGTTCCAGTACTTGTTCGAATTTACCGATCCGGTGCGGCTGACCCAGCATCCAGGGGTGCACCGACAGGGCCAGCATTCGGCCGCCCTGTTCGGCGGCTTCCTTATAAAGGAAGTCAAATGCGTCGATCATTTGCTCGGCATACTCGGTTTCCGAATGCAGGTTGTGATGCATGATGAAGCGGTCTTCCAGTTCGGTGGACAAGGGCATGGCAATAATCTCACCCGCGTCCGTGCGGAACGGGTAGGGCATGTCATCGTTGATCCAGTCGCACATATATTTCACGCCATTTTTTGCCAGCAGTTCCGGTGTGTGCATGCTTTGCGATTTAGACGGACTGATCCAGCCTTCAACTGCCTGGCCGGTAATCTCGCGCAGGCCCTGCAAAGATTTTTTAACCAGTTTTGCTTCCTCGCCGGCATCCATCCCGCCGTAATGCGGTGTATCCATATCCCAGCCGTGGCAGATGATTTCGTCACCGCGTTCACGGAGTTTGTTCACCAGGTAGGGATAACGTTCGGCCAGCCGGGTATTGACCGCAAAGGTCGGGGAAATGCTGTACTTGTCGAAGGCCTTGAGTAAACGGTATATGCCGACACGATTGCCGTACTCGCGCAGCGTGTAATGCCGCAGGTCCGGGTACGAAGTCGTCATGCCCGCGACCGGAGCGAAGGGCTTGCCTTCCTGGTTCAGCGGGAAGTACTGCAGCGCTACGTTGATCCAGAGCGCGATACGCGCGTTGCCGGGCCACTCGACGGCCTTGCGGTCTGCGAGCATAGACCAGTCGTAAAAGTCATGGTCCATGCCATAGCTGCGATGGGGGTAGTCGAAGTAACTGGGGTCCAGGGGCATTGTCATTCTCTTGTTCAAGCGGCTTTGGCTTCGATGTCGGCGGCTGCGGCGTCGTAGTAGTTGTCGATGAAGTGCTGTGCAATCTCGCGGCCGGTGGTCACCCAGACGTCCGAATGGCCAGTGATGTATTCCAGCGCTTCCTCGAAGGCTTTCAGGCGATGCGGATGGCTGACCTGGTAGGCATGTAACGGCACACACATGACCGTGCCCGACTCCTTGCCTTCCTCGTACAGGCGATCGAAGTTGGCCCTGATCATTTCACCGTAACGGCGCGGTTCGATGCGATTTACGGCGTACACAATCGTGTCGTTCATCTCGAGCGAGTAGGGTACCGAGATAAACTTCTGGCCGCCGCGCACCTTGACCGGAGTCGGCTGGTCGTCGTGGAAAAGGTCGCAGGTGTAGATACCGCCGGCCTCGGCAAACAGGTCCATCGTAATTTCGGTATGCGTCAGCGCCGGCGCCAGGTAACCTGAACACTGCTGACCGGTGTGCTCCTTGATCGTGTTCATCGCATCAATGATCATGGCGCGCTCCTGCGCCTCATCCATGCCGTAGGTGTAACGCGTGTTGTAAATGCCGTGGCTGAAAAACTCCCATTCGCGATCCTTGCAGAGCTCTATGATTTCCGGGTGATGTGCGCACAGCGCGGTTGACAACGAAATCGAGCCTCGTACTCCATACTTGTCGAGCATGCGCATCATGCGCATATGGCCGACACGGTTGCCGTAGTCGCGCGTACCGTAGCCATTCAGGTCGGGGATCGGACGCGGCCAGGCCTTGCGGTGCGGGTTGACCGCCGGGTCGAGCTCGTAGAACTCAATATTCGGCGCTACCCAGAATGCGACGCGCGCACCATTGGGCCATTCGATCTTCGGGCGATTGTCGTAGGGCCAGTAATCGAACAGGCCGGGATCTTCCTTCATCTGTAAGCTCCGGAAAAAATCTTTTTAGAAGTCGCAGCTACGTGCTTCGCGTATGGGCGTGCAGCCCGGGTGGTTCTCGAACCAGTCCCTGACTACCTGCACCGGTTCGACGTCGGCGTACTTCAACATGATGTCGCAGAGGTTGGCGAAATGCGGGATCTCGTGTTTGTCGGCTACGCATTCCTCGGGAACGATGGTGCGGTAGCCCGTGGAGAGTGAAGCGACAACACTTGCGCGTATACAGCCCGATGTGCTGCCGCCCGTGAGGATCACGGTATCGACTTTGTGCCAGACCAGAAGCGAAGGTATCAGCGTGTCATGAAACACGCTGGCCATGCGCTTGTTGATAACCGCGTCATACTTGCGGTCGATCTCCAGGCGCGGGTCAAGTTCCGCGCGTTCGTCGCCAACCTTGATGTTCTGCAGTGAATCCGGGGTATTCGTGCGCGTGCCCCAGGCGCCGGCATCATCCGCGTTGTCCATGTACGCGACGTAAGTCCAGATGACCGGCATATTCCTGGAACGGGCAAGCTTCGACAGTTCGTTGATGTACTGAATCTGCTTCGGATCGGTCTGGTAAGCGGTCTTGAAGCTATCGATATCGGTGTAAGCGCGCTGGCAATCGATATTAATAAGTGCGGCTTTTTCGCCGAAACCGAATTTTGCACGGTTGGGGTTGGCTTTAACCTCTTCCCAGTACTGGCGAGGGGTCAGGTCGGAGGTCTGCATCACGGGCATGGTGGTTCCTTGTATTTTGCTGATCCTGCAGGGGGCGGGATTCTAACGGAGATGGGTGGCAGAGGCGATAGAGAAGCTCCGGGCCGGGCCGCTATACGGAAGCCGGGAGCATGCCTGCTGGTCTGATCCCGTAGCTGCAGCGTATAAATAGCCTGTGAAGAGACTTCTTACCCCGCTTTTCGGTTTGCTGGCTGTGGTTGCACTACTGTCGGCCTGCGCCAGCGTTGACCAGCGAGCCTCGCCCGAGCCCATGAACCCGACGGTACTGATTACCGGTGCGAGCCGCGGTATCGGTTTTGAACTGGCGCGGCAGTATGCGGCCAGGGGTTGGGGCGTGATCGCGACCTGCCGCACGCCTTCTGGGGCTTTGGGCCTGCAGGCGCTCGCTGCCGCGAACCCGAACGTGATCATCGAAGAGCTGGACGTTACCGATTTTTACGAGATGGAAAGACTGGCGGTGCGTTATGAAGGTGTTCCGATCGATGTACTCATTAATAATGCCGGCATCCTCGGCGGCAACGACCGGCAGAAGTTCGGCACCTTTGATTACAAAGCGTTCGATGAGGTGATGGCCGTGAACGTTAAAGGGCCGATACGCATGGTTGAGTTGTTCATCGATAACGTGGCGGTGAGCCGGCAGAAAAAGATTATGAATATTTCCAGTTCTGTCGGTTCTGTCAAGATGGCCTTTCCGGGTCAGAATTTTTACAAGGCCAGCAAGTCGGCGCTCAACATGAGTATGAAAATTCTCTCGAAAGAACTGCGGGGAGCGAAAGAGCCTGGCCGTAAGGAAATTATCATCGGCCTGATACATCCGGGGGTGGTCAGGACCGATTTCGCGGGGCCTGTACCGATACCGATGATAGAACCGGAAGAATCAGCGGCAGGTGTTATCAATGTTATCGAGACTTATTATACGGGGCGCCGCCAGTCCGGCGACTTCATGAGTTACACAGGCAGCAAACTGCCCTGGTAGGGGGCAGTGAGAACTGAATTCTTAATGCCGGATCGTGCCGGCTGAGGGTTTCTCAACAGGTTGCTAGGACTCGCTGAAGGGCCGGATCAACATCCTGTCGATACGCAGTTCGCTCGCGGACTGAAATTCCGGCAGGCCGATTGTCATCGAATCATGTCCGCCCGCGGGGCTTGCCACATAGGTGCCGAACAACCGATCCCAGAACGAAAAGTTGAAACCAAAGTTGCTGTCAGTTTCAGTCTTTATTATGGAATGGTGCACGCGGTGCATGTCGGGTGTCACGATGATGAGCCGGATCGCGCGGTCCAGGCCCGCCGGGATTTTCAGGTTGGCGTGGTTAAAGAGCGACGTAATATTCAGCACCGCCTCGAACAACAGCACGGCTGCGGCGGGAGCGCCAATGACGGTAATCACCGCCATCTTGATCAGCAGCGACAGCACAATTTCGATCGGGTGGAAACGCGCGCCGGTGCTTACATCGATATCCAGATCAGTGTGATGCATCCGGTGGATGCGCCACAGGGCCGGCATGCGGTGGAAGGCCCAGTGTTGTGCGTAGATACTGAAATCGAGCACGAAGAATGCAATCATAATCGCTGCCCATTCGGGCACAGCAACCAGGTTCAGCAAGCCCGCTCCGGACTGTTCCACCTGCAGCGCAAAACCGACGGCGGCCGTTGGGAACAGCAGGCGCACAATCAGCGTATTAAAAAGCGTCAGCATAAAATTACCAGGCCAGCGCGTAAGCCGGTCGAAATGCCGTTCTCGCCTTGGGAGCAGGGCTTCAAGCAGAGCCATGAGCAGTAGCACGGCAATAAAGCTGCCGAGCCGTAACAGGGGTTCGTAGCCGAGCAGGGTTTTCATCCGGTTCGTGGGAGGCTTTGCGGGAGATTCTATAATAAAGTGTTTTTGCAGCCACGGTGCATGGCGCGGGTATAGAATGGTTATATGGACAAACGGGCCTGAAAGCCATGAACGAAAAACCCTTGATAGAATCACAGCAAGCCCGCCTCGTCGGCCTCCTTTTGCTTGCATCCGGACTGCTGGTGAACAGCATGTCATTGGGGTGGCTGCTGGCGGCGGACAAAACCATTGCTTCGGACATGCTGAGGCTCGCGATTCTGGTGTGCCAGGCCGTGACGATCTGTGTCGGCCTGGCGCTGCTGCTCCGGCCTGCGTTGATGACCGCGTTGGCGAGCCTGACGGGGCTGTTTGTCGCGCTGGGCGGCGTCGGTACCGCGGTCGGCCTGATCGGCATGTTGGGCATGTGGCTTTTACCGCCCGTCGATTTTCGTTATTCAACCTATCCTGAGTTCTCTTGTTCTTCCGGCGACGATTTCTGCAACACAGCCGGGGAAGCCGGCCTGATGGGTGTGACGCGCTATGGCAAGGGCGCTGCCTTTGCCGATATCGACGGCGACGGCTGGGTAGATATTTTTGCCGCCGATGCGGAACCCCGCCTTCACGACGATTGGGGTCTGTCGGCTTTTTACCTGAACAACGGCGACGGCACCTTTCGCTCCGCCGATCTCGGGGTAAGCGAAGAAGATCTGGATGCAAACTGGACCGGCAGTTTTGCCGATTTGGATAATGACGGCGATCAGGATTTGTTGTTGGTTAGTGGTGGTTACGCGGGGACGGGCCGCATTTCTTTGTACGAAAACCGTATACCGGAAGGCGAGGGGCTGGTTTCAATTACCGAAGCCGCAGGACTCGAAGCTGAGAACCCGCGCCGCTTCAGCTGGTGGGGTGTGTCCTGGGGCGACTATGACAATGACAGTTATCTCGACTTTACCGTGTCACGTTTGTATGCACCTGCGCTGTTGTTTCATAACAATGGCGATCGCACGTTTACAAATGTCACCGAGCACATGGGCATAGAAACACCCATCCCGCGTAAACGTGACGGTAAGAATATCGTCTGGTTGTATTATGATGAAGACGGCGACCTCGACCTCTATTACGCGGGCATCGAAGCCCACATGTTTTTGGAGAACCTCGAGGGAAAGTTCTTCCTTGACGTCACCGGGAAAGTATTTGCGGGCCTGATCCCCGAAAATGTTTACTACAACGAGGGTGCACCTGTCGTGTTTGCTGCCGCCGCGGCTGACTTCAACCAGGACGGCTTTGAGGATCTTTACCTCGGTCGGCAGGTCGAGCAGGACCTCGTGTTGTTTAACGACGGTGAAGGAAATTTCACGGCCGGCGGCCGCAATGTCGGGCTGGACGTAAAAATACTGGCCAAAAACGCGCGTGAAGATATAGAGAACACAATGGGGCTGGGTGTGGGCGACCTGTTCGACGACGGCTGGCCCGATGTCATCGTGGGTTCGGGCGACCCGGTGCGGGCCGACATGGACGTGGTTTTCTGTAATCGCGGCGGGGAATTCAAGCGCTGTACCGGGGCGCTGCGGGACAACGGCAATGGTCCGTTCCGTACCCGCACGCACGGCATCATTTTTGCAGACATCGATCAGAACGGCACGACAGACGTGTATCAGAATCTCGGCGGCCACGCGCCGTGGGATCAGAAAAGCGGTATCGACTCCCGCGAAAAGCCTGCACTTTTTATTCGCAACGCTGTGAATGATTACAACACGGCGACTTTGTTGCTCGAAGGCACAAAGAGTAACCGGGATGCGATCGGTGCAAGGATCAAAGTCCTGGGTGAAGAAACGCATTACTACACCGTGCGTTCGACGCAGGCGTTTCAGAGTCAGAATGACAAAGTGCTGGTCGTGAGTCTGGGTGATTTGGATCAGGCAGGTGTGGAAGTAACCTGGCCGAGCGGCACAAGCAGCAAATTCGAGATCGAGGCCGGCGCCAGGATGACAGTCAGCGAGTGAATCTTCCAGGGGTGATGCGGCCACGTGACTTGTATAGTTCTTAATACAAGTCTAACCGCTGCCTTTTAACTTAAACGGTTTGCTACCCGCTGACTTCGTACCAAACCCTTAGAATCCTTGCAGGCCGGGGCTTCCAGCGGCTATTTGGCCCTGAATACGCTACAAATAGGCACCAATGTACCCCGTCAGCAAACGCGACTGCATGTAGTTGGGCCGCATGCAGTCCATCCCGGGCCGCAGGTCATCCATGAGTTCGGGGTAGTGAGTCGGGATCGAAGCTGCGTGGAGATAGGGCAGTTTTACAGTTCCACTATCGGCGGTGGCCAGGTCTATGTACTCGGCAATCGTTAATGATCGACCGTTGTGGACGATCTGCGTGCCACTGATCATGGCGGCTTTGTGCCCGACTTTCTTTTTCAGGTAGTCGAAGGACCAACGCGAGAAAGCGGGCCAGGCATCAGCAACGGGAATTATTGTGGGTTTGGGGAAAGACATGGCGGGTTCAAAAGTCAACCAGCCAGTAAAACCAGATGGACTGGATCACTGTGTTGATGATAACTCCCGCACCGGTGTAACTTACCGACCGCGATGCGGGAAAGCCTGCGTACTTCCATAACATTAAGAACATTATAACTAGATGTACGGCAGCGGATAACCAGCCTCTGAGCGATGCGGATTCTATGATAGTGGTTGGGAACGCGACTGCGGCGGAGGCGATAAGAGGAATAATCAGGGCAACGGGAAGGCGTGCCAGATCCAGTTCCCCGATTCTCTGCTCAACGCTGCGGATCAGCAGAAACATCAGGATAAACGAAAACACGCCAATGGCTATTCCGGCCATGTTGCACCCCCGAGCTTCCGGCCTGAGCGGGGGATTGTAGCGCCGGGTGCCCGGGATGCTTGCTGCGTTGCAATGGCGTGTGCGGCAAGAGTGGGCGGGCATAGCCTTGCAAATACAAATGCCTGCCAATACACATTTGGCTATGTACAGACCGTGCCGCAAAGCCCCTATAATTTGCCGCGGTTGCGAATATTACATTTTATTGGGGAGCGAACAGCATGAGAATTCACGTCATTATCGAGCCCAAAGCGTCACCCGACATGTTTGGAGAACTGGGTGCACTTGCCGAGAGCTACGGGTTGGAGGCTGTCTGGACCGCCAATCATGACTCGGCGCGGGATCCGTTTATTTGTTTTACCGGGCTCGCGCGCGCCACGAAACATATTCGGCTGGGGCCGGTTGCGATCAGCCCGTTCGAGTATCACCCGTTGAAGATGGCTAACCTGCTGTTCGCGTTAAATGAATTGTCGCACGGCAGAACCAACATCGTGGTCGGAGGTGGCGGCGGCACGCTCGATGCGATGGGTAAGCTGCCGGTTCGCAATATGCTCAAGGGGGTGCGCGAGTGTATCGAGATACTGAAGGGTGTTTCGCCCGACGAGTTGCTGAAATATGACGGGGAAATCTTCCAGTTAAAACGCTACCAGCCCGTGTGGGCGACGGATGAGCCGCCACTCATATACGTGGCGGCAAGCCGTTCGAAAATGCTCGAACTGGCCACAGAACTCGCGGACGGGTTAATGATGAGTGACGTGACATTGCCGCTTGCCGATGAATCGATTAAGACCGTGCACGAGGGCCTCGCAAAATACGGCCGCTCGCGCGAAGGTTTCCATATAAATAATTTGTATGCTTGGCATGTAAAGAAGGACAAGGCTGAAGCAATCGATGAAGCAAAAAGAAAAATATGGGTTCGGGGCATACTGGGTCGCTGGTATGTGGAGCCTTTCCTGAGCCCGCAGGATTGTGACCTGGTCGTTTCGAAGTGGGGCGCTTTTGCGCGGTCTTATTTCGCGAACAGTCCGGTCGTCGAGGGTATATCTGATGAGATCATGGATGCGCTCGTCGACAATATTACGCTGACCGGGGACTACAACGACGTCGACAAGCACATAGCGGAGCTGAAAAAATTTGAAGCCGCCGGGTTTACTGAATTCGGCTTACGGCTTTACGAGAATCCGGCGGAATCGATCAAGCTGATCGGCGAGGCGGTGGTGCCGGCGTTTCATTGAGGGCGGCCTCCGCGCCTTCGGCGCTCCGCCGTCCTATTGTTGTGCTGGGCAGGATGCCCGAATGCCGCGGGAGGCAGGGACGCCGGGAGCGGCAACTCCCGACCGCTCGGTTCGTAGTTTGAACTGGTGAAAAGTAGTTTCTTTATAATCAATAATTTATCTGGTCTGCCCTCACTCTATTTTCCGCCAATCCTCGTAGAGAGCCGCCAAATAGTTACAGAACCCTACGTCTATTTGGCTACATATAGAGCCGTGGCACGCTGGACCTCCGGGCAGAGGCAAGGATGCCGCAACTGCTGGCTGTTGTTTCTACGTATTTATACCTGAGGCTGATACTAGGATAGTTGCGCCAGTATGAGATTCATCAATTTGAATACCCAGTATTTAGAGGTCGATTGAGGCAGGCGTAAAATGGCCTGGCATAGAACTGTTTGTGTGGCAAGATACCGGCCAGGTACCCACAACCTGTGCAGGGAAGTCTGACCTGACAGACGAGCAAGGACCCCCGGAAAGTACTCGGATAGTAAGGAGCCATTGTGATTAACAAAGAACCAGATATAGCGGCTATCGATGAAAAAGGCCTCTTAAGCCGGGTTAGTGCGTTTTGTATCGCAAACAATAAAAGAGCATCTCTGGAGCTGATATTCACTCTGGGTAGTTTTTTTATACTTTTTTCTCTGATGGCCTACAGTCTGGAAATCAGTTACTGGTTGACATTCCTTTTGCTGGCTCCAACCGGTGCCTTACTAACTCGCACATTCACTATCCAGCACGATTGTGGGCATTTTTCCTACTTTTCATCACCGAAGGTAAACGGACTTGTGGGCAGTTTTCTGGGGGTTTTGACGCTAACCCCCTATCACTATTGGAGAAGAACCCACAGGTACCACCATGCTGCCTGCGGAAATCTCGATAAACGTGGCATTGGCGATCTCGACACCTTCACTCTCAAAGAATATCAATCGTTTTCCCGGTTCCGAAAACTCTGGTATCGGATATACCGCAACCCGGCCTTTATGCTCGTTGTGGGACCAATAGCGTTATTCGGCCTGAAGCACAGACTGCCGCTTGATAATCCATTTCACTCAGTCAAAACCTGGGCAAACATTATGATCACCAACATTGGGATCGGGATGATTGCGGCTTCAATTGTTTACTTTCTGGGCTGGGAAGCCCTGCTATTGGTTTACCTCCCTGTTTGTTTGCTTGCAAGTGCCACAGGGGTCGCGCTGTTCTTTATCCACCATCAATATGAAGATATGTACTGGGTGGAAGATGATAAATGGAGTCATTTTAAAACAGCCCTGCACGGTAGTTCCTATTTTGAGTTTTCAAAATTTCTAAGCTGGGTCATCAGCAATATCAACCTGCACCACATTCATCATCTGAATGCTCGCGTCCCGCTCTACCGACTGCGTGAGTGCCTTGAAGCCATTCCGGAACTGCAGGAGGTTCCACAAAGAACTTTCAGAGACATTCCGAACTGCTTCAAACTTGCCCTGTGGGATGAAGATAATAAGAAAATGGTTGGTTTTGCTGCTGCGTAATAGTTGCGAAACGCTGCAACGAAAATTCAGGCCATATGTATTGGCCTGCTCGCCCAAGGCGTTATGTGCCTATTTAGCTATGACTCTACGGTCAAAAATCAAAGGCTCACTGAAAGTCAGCAAGCCTTTGATTTGATTTGGCGCACCCGGAGAGATTGACTCGCTCGCTAACGCTCACTTCGCCCTGCGTGGCGCTCCCTGCGGTCGCGCGTACTTGGGTCGCTTCGCACCTGCGGTGCTCGCGGTCCTCTCGTCCGTGACCTGGAAACGCTGCGCGTTTCAGCTAGCGGACTCGGGTCAAACTCCATGGAGTTCGAACTGTTCCGGAGTGCCCGAATCAAAAAAGGGGCCACCGATGGTGACCCCCTTTCTGATTTGGCGCGCCCGGAGAGATTCGAACTCCCGACCGCTCGGTTCGTAGCCGAGTACTCTATCCAGCTGAGCTACGGGCGCATATAACTGATTGTACTGTCTGGAGCTATCGCGCTTGTGCATCCTGCCCAGCGCGCAATGTATGGCGACCCAAGGACACCGTAAGGCCGCGCATGGTACACCAAAGGCCGTTATTGGGCTACACGGCTCCCGGGTGGTCCATGTCCATCGCGGCTTTGCCTTCGCCCCCGAAGCGGGTCGCGAAGTAGCCGATCAGCAGCCCGACCAGGGCGCCTTCTGCCACGATCCAGAACGGTGACTGCAGCAGGCTGTCTTCACCAAACGTTCCGACCAGCATTGCGGCAAGGATGTCATATATAAAGAATGACAGAACAAAGTTCATCCATGCGCCGATAAGCGGTGCGCGGAACCACCATGACATCGGCAGCCTGAGCACGGGGTGGTAGGTAATTACACCCATGACGCCGATCACCCCGCCCATGGTTATGTACCAGAACAGGATTCCCCAGCGAAACAGCATGTTGTCTTCGGGCATAAAGTACGGCATTGCAAAGAAACCAATAAGCCCGACGATGAGCCCTATCGCTTTGCCTATCGCGATGCGAGTCATGAGTGAAGGATTGCCAAACATATGCACCTCCTGCGTGTTGCGTATGACGAGTCAGGTGTCCTGCTGAACTTCGATACCGGTTAATACGCCGTCTTCACTGCTGTACGTAATGCGCATGGGCCGGCAGCAAACCTGGCAGTCCTCAATGTAATCCTGCGCAGGGACAGACATATCCAGCAACACATCAAGACTCTCCCGGCAGGACGGACAGGTAATAAGGGCCTCTTCCTGCATGGCACTCAGAAGCGGTCTTTGCGCTGCCGGGTTTCGGCGAAAACCTCTTCGTTCGATGCGTCGATCAGGCCTATGGTTTCCCGCAGGTGCTCGCTGTCGGGTCGCATAAAGGGATTGGTTTTACGCTCCAGCCCGATGGAAGTCGGAATAGTCGGTTGATGGGCTGCGCGTAACTTGTCGATTTCGACGGCACGCTTGCATAAATCGGCGTTGCCAGGCTCTACGCTCAGCGCAAACTCCGCGTTGGCCTGCGTGTATTCGTGTGCGCAATAGACCTTGGTCGAGTCGGGCAGGTCCAGCAGTTTCTGTATCGAGGTCCACATTTGTTCGGCCGTGCCTTCGAACAGGCGCCCGCAACCCAGCGAAAACAAAGTATCGCCCACAAACACGATGCCCGAGTCTTCGAAGTAATACACACAGTGACCGCTCGTATGACCTGGCGTATCGAACACTTTCATCTCGTGCTTGCCGAACAGGTAGACATCGTTATTGCCAAGCCGTATATCGATACCGGGAATACGCTTCGCATCGGCCACCGCCCCGATGATGACGCAACCCGTTTTATCCTTCAGTTCGAGGTTGCCGCCCGCATGGTCGAAATGATGATGCGTATTCAGGATATGGCTGAGTTTCCAGCCTTTCTCCCGCAGCGCGCGCTCGATTGGTTCCACTTCGGGCGTGTCGATCGCCGCCGTGTAACCGGTCTCCGGGTCGTGGACGAGATAACCGTAGTTGTCCTCGAGACACGGGAACATATGCACCTGCAGCGTATGTATCTTGTGCTCACCCATGTCAGGTCTCGGTCAGGCGTGGCAGCAGCTCGGCAAGGTTGCAGGGCAGGGTGCGGTAGTCGAGCTGTTTCTCGATCAGCTCGTCCCAGCCGGTGGCACAGGCGCCGGTCGAGCCGGGCAGGCAGAATACATAAGTGCCGTTCGCAACGCCGGCAACGCTACGCGACTGCATGGTCGAAGCGCCTATATCCTTCCATGACAGCGAACGGAACATCTCGCCGAAGCCGTCTATCACTTTATCCAGGAGCGGTATAACTGCCTCCGGTGTACCGTCACGGCCGGTTACCCCGGTGCCGCCGGTGGTGATTACCACCTGCACTTCGGGATCGGCAATCCATGCCGCCACGGTCGCGCGTATGCGGTAAACGTCGTCCGGGATGATCTCTTTGCCGACAGGTGTATGCCCTGCCGTTTCCAGGCGCTCTTTAAGCAGTGCACCGGACTTGTCGGTCGCATCCGTACGGGTGTCGGAGATGGTCAGCACCGCAATATTCAGCGGAATGAATTCGCGGTTGGTGTTGTTGTCGTGTGCCATGGGCTAATTGTCCCACAGCTGGGCGGTCTTGGGCAGGCTGCGTTCAGGCTACGTTGCCACCGGAGCGGCGAAACTGGTCGCGCAGGTGCTCGGCAAATGATTTGCAGGCATCCGAGGTCGTAAACATACCTGCGAGTTTGCCGTGCCTGGTTATGGCGGCGCAGCCTATGTGATGCTCTGCCATATGTTTCAGCACGAGGTCCAGGCGTTCATCGAGATCAACGCTGTAACAGTGTTCCTGCATGACATCCCCGGCAGTGAGCTGTTCCGGATCGGGGTATGCGAAGTCCGGACCGAGTACGAGCTTGATGTCCCGGTCAGAGAGCATACCGACAACTTCATCGTCGTCGGTGATCGGCAGGTGCCGGATGTGGTGGGTACGCATGAATTCGATCGCCTGCTGCAAGGGCGCACTCGGCTTGGTCGAGTACGGAAACGCCGTCATGACGTGTTTCACTTTTGGTATGCGCAACATCTCCGGATAACTTAGGACCCTGCGAGCGAAGCATTCAATATAACCGAGTCACCGGAGCCGTGACACCGGTCCGGGTTACCAGGGATAGAAGTCCGCCCTGAAGCCCTCCGGAAAGTGGCTCTCGGCGCGGGGCAGGGCCACGAAGCCGTCGGTACCGCGCAGCCCGATGAAATCTCCGGAGGTGTTGGTCGGTCGCGGTTCGGCGCACGGAATTCCATCATCGCCGGGTTTAAGCGCCACGGGCAGGAACCAGCACAGGTCCGGTTCGAAATCAATTGCGTCCGCCAGGGGCAGCTGTAATCGTACCGGCGGCATTGCACCCATCGCCGACTCGATCGCGGGCAGCACATAGCGCACGAAACAAACCAGCGTGGAAACAGGGTTGCCCGGCAGCGCAAACACCGGCTTGTTGTCCGCACTGATGCCGAACCACATCGGCAAACCAGGGCGCTGAAGGATTTTGTGGAAGATCAGCTTTACGCCAAGTTCTTTAAGAATTCCGGGAACATAATCGTATTTACCCATCGATACACCGCCACTCAGGACGAGTACGTCGTTGTCGGCGTGCAGTGTGCCAACCTGTTGCAACAGCTTGTCCGGGTCGTCGGGTAACCAGGCACGCATACTTTGCTTGCAACCGTGGCGTTCGAGCGAGGCCTGCAATGCGCGATCATTGGATGAGCGAATCTGGTAGTCCTCGATGGCCTCGCCGACATCTACGAGTTCGTCGCCGGTCGAAATGATCGCGATCTTCGGCCAGCGGGCGATTTCCACGTTCGCCTGGCCGGCCGCGGTCAGGATGGCCATCTCTGCCCCGTCGATGTGCGTGCCGGGTTCCAGGAGGACGTCGCCCTGCGCATGGTCCGAAGCACACCCGTGGATAAACTGTCCGGGCGTTGCTTCGTAACCGTTTTCCAGCGTCGCCACGTCGTCAGCGACGTTAATGCGTTCGACCGGCACAACCGTGTCGGTGCCTGTCGGCATCACGGCACCGGTCATAACTTCGAGGCAGTGCCCCGGGCCGTTGCATGCCTTTGCCGGCTGACCGGCAGCCTGTATGCCATCAAATTTAAAAGCACGTGTGCCACCGGCAAGATCAGTGGCCGCGACGGCGATACCGTCCATCGTGGCTCGATCGAAGGGGGGCTGGTCGCGCTCCGCAATTATTTTCTGGCGGAGTATCTGCCCGGTGGCTTCTGCCAGCGGTACCGAAATAGACCCGTATTGCGGCATGTTATCCGCAATCAGTTGCCCGGCTTCCTCGACATCGATACGGAAAGCTTCCACGCGTGTTGGATCGTTGCTGCTCACGGAGTGTTGCTCAGCGCACTGCCCGAACTTCCGTTCAGCACCGCCTGTATTTCACTGATAAGCGACAACGCGATGGTCTCGGGACTGTTTGCACCAAGGTCAAGCCCGACCGGGCCGCGCAATAGGGCAGTGAACTCAGAATTGTCGGGGCAGATGTCATCAAGCAGTTTCTGTTTGCGTGCAGCCGGCCCGAGTATACCTGCGTAGGTCGGCTGCTTGTCGGCATCCAGTTTGGCCAGTTGTTGCAGGTACAGCCGGTCGGTTTCAAGGTGGTGGCTCATCACGACGATCGCGCTAAAGCCCAAGTTCAGCACCGCGGAAATATCGGCGGGGATCACCTGCAGGCGCGCATCGGCGGCATCGAAACCCCCGGAATCGATGTAATGCGGCCGGTGGTCGGCGACGGTGACCTCCCATCCCAGCATCCGGGCAGACTCGACGACCGGCACCGCATCGGGCCCGGCGCCCAGTAACAGGAGCCTTGTCCATGGATGTATTTTCCAGTGCAGTGCCGTTACGTTTTTATTCTGTTTCAGGGTGGGCAGTTCCGAAGAAACCATGGAGATATTGTCGACCCAGCACATGCCGACCGGCGTATCGGGTTCCTTACTTTCCACGATCAGTGCAGCCGTGTGGGTTTCGGTCGTGCCCATTGCAGCGGTCAGCGCCTGCAGGGGCTCCCAGTCGTTGTCACCGGAGACGCGCTGCACGAGCATGCGCATCATGCCGTTGCAACCCAGGCCTATTCCCCACAGGTCGTCGGCGTCGTCACGCATGTCATAAGTGACAACCTCGGGTTTGCCGCTCTCGATTACTCCACGTGCGTGTTCAGCGAGATCGCCTTCCAGGCATCCGCCGCTCAGCAAGCCCTCGTGTTCACCACTCGCCTTGATCAGCAGGTGACGGCCCTGCTTGCTGTAGGTAGAGCCTTCTGTCTCGACGACCGTCACCAGCGCAAAAGCTTCACCCTCGCTGCGCCACTTATCAAAGGTGTCAATGAGCATTCGATTGCTCATACGGGCACCGTGTCCGCAAGATCGGGATCGACAATCAGCACCAGCTTGCCGGCCGCGCCGTTGGCTTCGAGCAGCGTATGCGCCGCGGCAGCCTGCTCAAGTGGCCAGGACTGTTGCACAACCGGCTTTATCTCACCGCTTTCCAGCAGCGGCCAAACATGTTCCTTAAGCGCCTCGGCAATCTCGCCTTTCTCTGCAACCGGGCGGGAGCGCAGCGTCGAGCCGGTGATTGTTAACCGCTTCAGCAACACATGGCCCAGGTTCAGTTCGGCCTTCGCGCCACCGAGCACGCCGATGACGACCAGCCTGCCGTCGGTCGCCAGCAGTTTAATATTTTGCTCGAGGTATGCACCGCCTACGATATCGAAAATAAGATCGACGCCTTTGTCGTTGGTTAACGGTTTGATGATCTTGACGAAATCGTCAGTGTTGTAGTTTACCGCGCGCTTTGCTCCGAGCTGTTCGCACAACGCGACTTTCTGGTCGCTGCCGGCCGTGGCATAAACCTCCGCGCCCAGCGCGCGTGCGACCTGGATCGCCGTGGTGCCGATACCGCTCGCGCCTCCGTGTACGAGTATTCGTTCACCGGCTTGTAACTGGCCACGGTCAAAAACATTGGTCCAGACAGTGAAAAAGGTTTCGGGAATCACGGCCGCCTCGGCAAAACTCAAACCCTCGGGGACGGGCAGGCACTGCACGGCCGGCGCTACACAATATTCGGCGTAGCCGCCGCCGGCGAGCAGAGCGCACACCTTGTCACCCGGTTTAAAAGTGGTGACCTCGGCGCCTGTTGCCTGGATGATACCGGCAACTTCCAGCCCCGGCGTGTCTGAAGCACCCGGCGGTGGCGGGTACAGTCCGCGACGCTGCAGGCAGTCGGGCCGGTTAACTCCGGCCGCCACTACTTTGATTAACACCTCATCCGCGGCCGGGACCGGGGTAGCAGCCCGCGCTACCCGCAGCACATCCGGATCGCCGGGGGTGCTGATCTCGATGGCGTGCATCTCTGCTGCTGTATCCGGGGCGGGCTGAGTCATGGTGCTTATTATTAGTGTTTGCGCGTATGGTGGTTGTCGCACGCCAGTATAAACTAGCCTGCCGGCCTGACTGTTAACCTGATTTGATGAGACCAGGCGGTGAGTTACTGATAAATCTCATTGACTTGATAAGGGCGTATGTTAGCGTCAAAAAGGGTCGTCGGAACAAGATAAGCAGACTATAAATGACGGACAAGATTCTCGGTTTCCCTGACAGCGCCGGGCACAAAGCAAAGCTGCATGACACATTCGCAAGGCCATTGCGCGATCTGCGAATTTCTGTCATGGACCGCTGTAACTTTCGCTGCCCGTATTGCATGCCGGAGGACAAGTACCACAAGGACTTTCAGTTCCTGAACAGTGACGAACGCCTGTCATTCAGGGAAATAGTACGGCTGGCCGAGGTGTTTGCCGGGCTGGGTGTGCACAAGCTGCGCATCACCGGCGGTGAGCCGCTGCTGCGCGCAAACCTGCCCGATCTGGTTGCGGAACTGCGCAGCGTCGAAGGCATAGACGATATCGCGTTGACCACCAACGGCATACTGCTTGCTCAACATGCAGCGGCACTTAAGGCCGCCGGGCTTGACCGGGTGACCGTCAGCCTCGATTCACTCGACCCCGACGTGTTTACTCAAATGAGCGGCGGTCGCGGCAGCCACGAGCGGGTTCTGGAAGGTATACACGAGGCCGGGCTGTCCGGCCTGGCGCCGATCAAGGTCAACGCGGTCGTCAAGCGTGATATCAACGATCATACCGTGCTCGGGATGGTCGAAAAGTTTCGCGGAACCGGGATTATCGTTCGCTTCATCGAGTACATGGATGTCGGCACGATTAATCACTGGCAGCGTTATGAAGCGGTTCCAGCGCGCGAGCTGGTCGAAAAAATTGGCAAGCAGTGGCCTATCGTTCCGGCAGAGCGCAATTACCACGGTGAAGTCGCGAGTCGTTATGTATTCGAAGACGGGCAGGGCGAAGTCGGTTTCATTAATTCAGTGACAGAGCCGTTTTGCGGTTCGTGTACGCGTGCCCGCTTATCGTCCGACGGCAACCTCTTTACCTGCCTGTTTGCAGGCCAGGGTACGGATCTGCGGGTACTGCTGCGCGCGGAAGCATCCGACGAGGAACTGCTTGATACGATCAGCGCTGTCTGGAATAAACGTGTGGATCGCTATAGCGAACTGCGCGCACGCGATGCGGCCCCGGCCGACAAAGTCGAGATGTATTACATCGGGGGCTGAAAACCTCAGTACACAAATACATCCGGCCGCTACAGGGGAACCCACGATGCTGCAGGGCTTGATGATGGACACTCCGCTGCTGATCACCCGGATCATGCGGTTCGCGGATATCAATCATGCCGGACGGGAGATCGTTTCCGTCACGGCGGATAGCCCGCGCCATCGTTATACCTATGCCGACGCTTTTGTGCGTACCCGGCAACTTGCAAACGCCTTGGCGGGACTCGGGATGCGAGAGGGTGATCGTATTGCCACCTTGGCCTGGAACGATCACCGGCACCTGGAGCTTTACTACGCGATCTCGTGTTCAGGCAGCGTTTGCCACACGATCAATCCGCGGCTGTTCACCGAGCAGATCGAATACATTGTGAACCATGCCGAAGACCGGCTGGTCTTCACCGATCCGATGTTTGTACCGTTACTCGAAGAACTTGCAGACAAACTGCCGACGGTCGAGGCCTATATCGTGCTGACGGATGCGGAACATATGCCCGACACCTCTTTAAAGGGGGCAGTCAGCTACGAAGAACTGCTTGCCGGCGAGCCAGGCGAGTTTGACTGGCCCGAGTTCGATGAGAACGCCGCATGTTCGTTGTGTTACACATCCGGCACGACGGGCAACCCGAAAGGTGCGCTGTTTAGTCACCGGGCAACCGTGCTGCACGCCTATGGCATCTGCCTGCCCGACGTTATGAGTTTTTCGGAGCGCAACTGTGTATTGCCGGTCGTACCCATGTTTCATGTTAATGCCTGGGGTGCGCCTTACGGCGTCCCGATGACGGGTGCGAAGCTTGTACTGCCGGGGCCGAAAATGGGTGACAGTGAAGCGCTGCATGAACTGATGGAATCGGAAAACGTCGACTACTCGCTTGGTGTGCCCACCGTCTGGCTGAACCTGCTTGCTTACCTCGAGGAATCGGGACAGACAGCTAACAGTCTGCAGCGCGTCTGTGTCGGCGGCGCGGCGTGCCCGGCGTCGATCATCGAGACCTTCGACACTAAGCACGATGTTTATGTGCACCACGCCTGGGGAATGACCGAGATGAGCCCGGTCGGGGTTTACAACAGCCTGAAGACCGGGATGGAAGCCTTGCCCGCAGATGAATTGTTGCAGGTTCGCCTGCGCCAGGGGCGGGGCCTGTTCGGCGTGGAGATGAAAATTGTTGATGACAATGGCCAGGAGTTACCGTGGGACGGAGTATCGTTTGGCGCGCTCAAGGTGCGCGGCCCGTGGGTAGTCAGCGCTTACTACAAGGACGATCGGCCGGCAGTCGACGCAGACGGCTGGTTCGATACGGGCGATGTCGCGAACATAACACCGGAAGGCTTTATGCAGATCACGGATCGCACCAAGGATGTGATCAAGTCGGGCGGAGAATGGATCAGCTCGATCGAACTCGAGAACACGGCCGTTAACCACCCAAAGGTGGCCGAAGCCGCGGTGATCGGGATTGCACACCCCAAGTGGACAGAACGGCCGTTGCTGGTTGTAGTCATGCGTCCCGGCGAAACAATCAGCCGCGAGGACATGCTGGCCTGGTTCGACGGCAAAGTCGCAAAGTGGTGGATCCCGGATGACGTAGCCTTTGTCGACGAGTTGCCGCACACCGCGACCGGCAAGCTGAAAAAAATAGCATTGCGTGAACAATTTGCAGATTATGAATTCCCGGCCGGCAGCGAGTCCTGAGCTCATGGATGACCTCATCCGCACCCTTGGCGCAGAGTTGGGCCCGGACGGAGTGCTGACAGGCGACGCTGTCAGCACCCGGTCGGCGGGCATATGGCGCAGCGATGCAATAGCCGCCCCGGTCATATTCAGGCCCGCGAATACGGAGCAGGTAGCAATGGTGCTTCGGGCATGTAACGCGGCGGGACAACCTGTCGTTACCCACGGCGGCCTCACCGGACTCGTCAAGGGGGCGATTGCGACCGAACAGGATGTCATACTTTCCACCGAACGGCTGAACGCGATTGAAACCTTAAGCGTTGTCGACCGGACTATGCAGGTGCAGGCGGGTGTCAAACTCGCAGAGGCGCAGGACCGGGCGGAATCGGAAGGGCTGATGCTCGCGCTCGATATGGGCGCGCGCGGTTCCTGCACCCTGGGCGGCAACGCGGCCACCAACGCGGGCGGTAACCGGGTGATCCGTTACGGCATGACCCGCGATAACGTGCTGGGGCTCGAAGCGGTGCTCGCCGATGGCACCGTTGTGTCGTCGCTGAACGGCATGCTGAAGAACAACGCCGGCTACGACCTGAAGCAACTGTTTATAGGCAGCGAGGGAACGCTCGGGGTTATTACGCGCTTGGTGTTGCGCCTGCGCACCGCCTGGCAAAGTCAGAACACTGCACTGGTTGCCTGCCAGGATTTCACGGCGGTCACGAGCTTGCTAAGGGGTCTGGATGTGTCACTCGGGGGAACGCTGAGCGCCTATGAAGTGCTCTGGCAGAATTACTACAAGCTCGTAGCGGGTGACAACCCGCCACTATCAACTGATTATCCGTATTACGTCCTGGTCGAAGCACTGGGTGCAGACATCACTGCCGATCATGAACGTTTCCTGGGTGCGATCTCTGCCGCTATCGACAACAAGCTGGTTGCCGATGCGGTGGTCTGCAAGTCGGGTGCGGAGCGCGAGGCGTTGTGGCAATTGCGCGATAACGTGGACAGGACGATGGATTGCGGTCCCGTGTTTATATTCGACGTGAGTTTGCGGTTGTCACACATGGAAGCCTACGTCGACACGGTGCTGGAACGTTTGCGTGCCGAATGGGCCGGTTCGGATTACCACATCTGGGTATTCGGCCATGCGGGCGACGGCAACCTGCATTTTGTCTGTGCGATGGGCGACCGCGAGCAGGCAACGCGGGATCGCGTCGAGCGTGCCGTGTACGAGCCACTGGCACAGATCAGGGGTTCGGTTTCCGGTGAACACGGCATAGGGCTCGAGAAGAAACGCTGGTTGACAACCAGTCGCACGCCCGAGGAAATCGCGCTGATGCAAGCTTTGAAGCAGGCACTGGACCCCAGGGGCATACTCAACCCCAACCGCGTATTCGATCTAAGTGGTGCGAACGCTGACGCGAGCGAAGATGGTTAGTGCGAAACATACATCCATGACCGAGGTGTCGGTCAAAAAGATCGGTCCCGCCGGCATCGCGGCCGCCGAGGACAGCCTCGTTACCGAGGAACCCTTAGGATTGCGGCTGGCATGGATGACCGGAGACGGGGAAGTCGTACACGACATTGCCGTAACCATGCGTACGCCGGCGAATGACTTCGATCTTGCGCTCGGCTTTTTGTTCACCGAAGGTTTTATAGGCTCGGTCGACCAGGTGGCAGGAATTGCTTGGGAAACAGATACAAAGGGTGTGGAGCAGTCCAATTCACTAAAGGTTAGTTTGCATGCCGCGCCTGAAGTTGACCCGGCGGCTTTACAACGGAACTTCTTTGTTACGTCCTCGTGCGGTATTTGCGGTAAAGCTTCGATTGATGCCATCAGCGCACAGGCACCATTCCCCGTTCGCGGCGAGTCGTTGCGGGTTAGCGCCGAATCGCTTAACCGTCTGCCGGAGCAGCTGACTGCAGGCCAGCGTATTTTTGCGGGCACAGGCAGCATTCATGCGGCAGCATTGTTTGATGCCGATGGTTTAACCGGCGACATATACGAAGATGTGGGCCGCCACAATGCCGTCGACAAACTCATCGGCGCAAATTTACGTGCGGCAAAACTGCCATTATGGAACTTCGGCGTAATCGTCAGCGGCCGCGCGAGTTTTGAGCTGGTGCAAAAGGCGCGCATGGCCGGGATACCCATGCTGGTTGCGGTAGGCGCACCTTCCAGCCTGGCCGTGGAACTGGCCTGGGAGTCCAGAATGACACTTGCCGGGTTTCTGCGTGACGGCCGCTTTAATGTATATGCGGGGCCTGCAAGGATAGTGACGGGCGACTAAAACGCGACCTGGCTCAAGCGGTGCATTCCGCCGGTCTGCTAGTATTGGCGTTCAGAACTGAGCCTGCCAGTTTGTTTCTTAAAGGATTTTCTGTTGCCCCTCCCCCGAAATGCCATTCGCCAGTTGCTGGTGTGTATCCTGCTCAGTGTCATGTTTTATGCCGCCTGGGCGGCCTATGGCGGGATGGGAGATGTCTGGGCCGCTGCAAAGCTGTTGGGCCCGGATGGCTGGGCAATAATCCTGGGCCTGTCGCTGATCAATTACCTGCTGCGCTTCATCCGCTGGGACTATTACCTGCGACGGCTCGGTTACCAGGTGCCGACCGGCGCCAATATCTCGGCTTACCTGGCGGGGTTCGGACTCACCACGACGCCGGGCAAAGTGGGGGAGGCCGTTCGATCGGTTTACCTTAAGCGTTTTAATGTCCGTTACATTCACAGCCTGTCGGCCTTTTTTGTCGAGCGATTGATCGACTTGATATCCATGATCATCGTCGCGTCGCTGGCCGCTTATGCTTTCGAAAATATGCGCTGGCTTGTCGGCGTTACCTTCGTGAGTGTTGTTGCGGTGTTGCCCCTGATGCACAGCCAGGCACTTTACGGGTGGTTGGATCGCCTGCGCCAGGGACTCAGGTCGGCGCGGCTGCGCTCCATGGGCGAGCATTTTCTGAACATGTTGAGTTCGTCCGTCGAACTGCTGCGCTCGGCTCCGCTTTACGCGGGACTGGCCATAGGCCTGCTTGCCTGGGCGGCCGAGGGTTACGCCCTGTATGTCGTTCTGGACCGCATGGGGGCGGAAACACCGTTTATGCTTGCCGCCGGAATATACGGTGTCAGCATACTTGCGGGGGTTGTGTCGTTTATTCCCGGTGGCCTGGGTGGAACTGAACTGGTTATGGGCTCGCTGCTTATCCTGAGCGGGGTAGATGCGCCACTGGCCGTTTCTGCCGTCATAATATGCAGGCTGGCAACGCTCTGGTTTGCGGTCGCTATCGGGCTCACATTCCTGGTTGGTATAGAGTTTGGCGGTCAGGGCGGCATAGCCATTGATGAGTTGAAAGGGGATTCGGATTAAGTGGACGAGGCGCACAACAAGCCGATGGTCGTCGATCTGGACGGCACCCTGATTCGTACAGACTGTCTGCATGAATCGGTGTTCGTGCTGCTGAAGATCAACCCCTTTTACCTTCTTCTGCTGCCGCTGTGGCTATTCCGCGGTAAAGCACACCTGAAGCAGATGATTGCGAACCGGGCCGAGCTGCAGGCCAGCCTGTTGCCCTACCATCCCGAGTTTCTTGAATACCTGCGGGAACAGCATAAAGGAGGACGCCGCCTGGTGCTGGCAACCGCGTCCAACGAACGCTATGCGCACGGCGTAGCCGAATACCTGGGTATTTTTTCCGATGTACTGGGTAGCACGCTCAGCGAAAACCTGTCAGGTGCAACCAAGCTTGCGCGCATCCAGTCCCTGCTTGCCGGTGGTTTTGCCTATGCAGGTAATTCATCGGTCGACGTGTCGCTCTGGCAGGCTGCCGATGAGGCGGTGCTCGTAAATGTGGCGCCGGGCGTACGCCGCAGGGCTGAGGCCAGCACGGAGGTAGTGAAGGAGTTTTCGGCCAGGCCGAATCACCTCCGGTGCCTGATAAGGGCAATGCGCCCGCACCAGTGGCTCAAGAACCTGTTGCTGTTTGGACCGCTGGTTCTTTCGCATCAGCTTGGCGACCCCCAGTTGGTAATACAGACCCTGCTTGGGTTTTTGGCATTCTGTTTCTGCGCTTCGAGTGTTTACCTGTTAAATGACCTTCTGGACCTGGATTCAGATCGGCAGCACCCGAATAAACGCTTCCGTCCCTTTGCGGCCGGTGATTCGCCTATCGCGCACGGAGTTGTTGCGATGATCGTTTTGCTGGTGATGACCATAAGCGTTGCTTCTGTACTGCCGAGGTTTTTCATCTGGGTACTGGGTATCTATTACCTCTCCACCATGGCGTATTCGCTGTGGCTGAAGCGTGCTTCCCTCATCGATGGTCTCGTGCTGGCGGGTTTGTATACGCTCCGGCTTATCGCTGGTGCTGCCGCGATTTCGGTCGCACCAACATTCTGGTTGCTGGCCTTTTCGATTTTCCTGTTCCTGAGTCTCGCACTTGTAAAACGGCACTCAGAATTACAGCTTGTACACGCTGATGGGCAGGAAAATCTCGTGGGCAGGGCATACAGGTCGGTGGATATGGAAACCCTGGCGCAACTCGGTACTTCCAGTGGCTACCTCTCCGTACTCGTGCTGGCCCTGTACATAAACAGCGACAAGGTTGCCGATATGTATGCACGGCCTGAGGCACTCTGGATACTCTGCCCGATGATGCTGTACTGGATCAGCCGCATGTGGCTACTCACCCGGCGTGGCGAAATGCATGACGATCCGGTGGTATTCACGGTCCAGGACGTCCGTACCTGGTGGCTGGCGTTGTTTGCACTAATTTCTTATGGAACAGCTACTTATTGGGAACAGGTAAGGCCGTTCCTTAGCCCCATCCTCGATTGATCGTGGCTGATACGCTTTACACATCCTGGGGCCGTTTCCCGCAAATTGCTCAGCAGGGCCTGCGCCTGGCCTGGCGTGGGGACGAGTTGCCCGAGCCCCTTGAGGGAACTTCCAGCCTGCTGCCTTACGGTAACGGCCGCAGTTACGGCGACGTTTGCCTGAACCGTGGCGGCACCGTAATCGATACACGTTCGCTGAACCGTTTCGTAAGTTTTGATGCTGAAACCGGGGTACTGAGGTGCGAGTCCGGTGTGCTGCTTTCGCAGATTCTGGAACTGTGCGTTCCGAAGGGCTGGTTTTTGCCAGTCAGTCCCGGCACCCGCTACGTCACCATCGGGGGGGCGTTGGCTAATGATGTGCATGGCAAGAACCATCACAAGGCAGGTACCCTGGGTTGTCATGTTCGGGCGCTGGAACTGCTGCGGTCGGATGGTTCGCGGCAGCTGTGCACACCGGATGAAAATGCAGACCTGTTTGCAGCCACCATCGGCGGACTCGGCCTGACGGGCCTGGTTACATGGGTCGAGATCGCGCTGCGTAAAATCGACGGGCCGCTGCTGCGGGAAGAGAGCATCAAGTTTGCGAACCTGCAAGAGTTTTTCAGGCTCTCCGAGTTGTCTGACGCCGACTATGAATACACCGTGGCATGGATCGACTGTATCGCCAAGGGCGCATCACTCGGCCGTGGTTTGTTCGCCCGCGCGAACCATACGGACAGCAAAAGCCAGGTGGTTGACGTGGACCGCGGGGCGCGGGTATCCGTGCCATTTCAGCCACCGTTTTCCCTCATCAATCGTTTAAGCCTCAAGAGTTTCAATGCATTCTGGTACATGCGGCAACGGCAGAAGCAGCACACCCGAACGATTCACCACCGGCCGTTTTTCTACCCGCTGGATACGATAGGCGACTGGAACCATATTTATGGTCCCCGGGGGATGCTGCAGTACCAGTGCGTGTTGCCGGGCGAGGACGGGCGCGCCGTGCTTAGAAACATGCTGAGTGATATTGCGAGTAAGGGCAGCGGTTCCTTCCTCGTCGTGCTGAAAATATTTGGTGACCGGGAGTCGCCCGGTATGCTGTCTTTTCCACGCCCGGGCGTGACGCTGGCACTGGATTTTCCGAACACCCCCGATGTGTTTCGCCAGCTCGACAGGCTGGACGCGATGACCCGGGAGGTGGGAGGCGCGGTTTATCCTGCGAAGGATGCACGTATGAGTGCTGAAAGTTTTCAGAGCTATTTTCCACGCTGGAAAGAATTTGCAGGCTTCGTTGACCCTGCCTTTTCATCCAGCTTCTGGCGCCGGGTGACCGGCGACAAGCTATGAGCCAGGTCCTTGTAATAGGCGCGGGTTCTGCCATCGCCGAGGCAACTGCGCGTATTTACGCAGGTCGCGGTGACCGCTTGTTCCTCGTCGCGCGGGATGCGGTGCGCCTGGATATTGTTGCCGATGATTTACGCGTCCGCGGTGCCGAACAGGTCGATGTGCTTGTGGCCGACCTGACCGATCACGACCGGCATGCAGAGATCATAGCCGCTGCGATGGATGCGATGCCGGAACTCGATATTGTGCTCGTCGCGCACGGCATATTGCCGGACCAGGAGAATTGTCAGCAAAATGTTGAGGATACGCTGTACTCCATCGACGTAAATTTTCTCAGCGTGGTTGCACTTCTGACGCCGCTGGCCAATCAGCTGGAGGAAAGAGCAAAAGGGACAGTTGCTGTTATTTCGTCGGTCGCGGGTGATCGCGGCCGGCAAAGCAACTATGTCTACGGTTCGGCCAAGAGCGGCCTGGATGCTTTCCTGCAGGGTATGCGGAATCGACTCAGCAAATCGGCCGTACACGTGCTAACGATCAAGCCCGGCTTCGTGGATACGCCGATGACGGCGCATATACCGGAGCGGGGGATACTTTGGGCGCAGCCCGAAGACGTTGCTGCCGGGATCGTTAAAGCGATCGATAAACGCCGTAACGTTGTATACCTGCCGGGCTTCTGGGCACTGATCATGCTGATCGTGCGCTCCATACCCGAAACGATATTTAAAAAGCTTAGTCTTTAACCCCTGGCTGTAACAAAGGGGTTGTTACGAATCTCGTGGCCAATGCTGGTCGAGGGTCCGTGGCCTGTAATAACCGTCGTCTCGTCATCCAGCGAGTAGAGACGAGTCTGTATTGAATCCACTAGCTTGCCGGTGTCCCCGCCGGGTAAATCGGTGCGCCCGACCGAATTCTGAAACAGCGTGTCGCCCGCGATAAGCAGTTCTTCATTCTCGAAATAAAAGCTCATCGAGCCCGGTGTATGGCCGGGGGTATGAATACAGATTCCGCCACCGCAACTCAACGGCTCGTCGTGTTCGAGCCAGTGGTCGGGGTCAGGTACGGGTTCATAAGGCAAGCCAAACATGGCGCACTGCGTTTCAAGCGAATCCCACAAAAACTTATCGTCCTGTTGCAGGCATATGCGCGCATCCGTCTGCGACCTGATGCGCCCGGCGGCAAGAAAATGATCAAGGTGCGCATGTGTGTGCACCAGCGCCTCGATGCGCAGACCAAGTTTTTCGACAGCCTCCATAATCCGTTCCGGATTTCCGCCGGGATCGAAAATGTAGCCCCGGCCGCTCTCGGAATCACCCAGCACAGTGCAATTGCACTGCAAGGGGCCAACCGGGAAACTCTCATAAACAATAGTCATGGTGTGAAAGGATATCGGGTAATATCAGGGTCGGGGTTCTGTCTATAACAAATAAATAAAGAGGCTGTCATGGACAATAATACCGAAGCCGGGCGGCTCAGTCGTCGCGCCGTGCTTGGTGCGGCGGTCGGTCTGGCAGCTTGCGCAACTATTTCAGGGGAGAGCGGGAAAGTGGAAAAAAGTGAACTGGAAATTGAAAACGAACGCATTGTCACACAGTTTTGCCTGGACTGGTCCACTCGCGATGCGAGCCTGTTGGCCGACTACCTGGCTGATGACATTCAGTACCAGATGTTCGAAGGCCGGCCCGATATCGTTGGCCGGGAAGCCTTCATCAAGGAACTCGACGGTTTCCTGAAAAATATGAAAGAGGTCAAGTGGGAAATTCTGCGGACTTATTCCATCGGTGAGCTGGTCATTAACGACCGTATCGACCATTTTGTCGGCGAAGATGAAAGCCGCAGTATGCATTTCTCGATCGCGGGTTATTTCCTGGTCCGCGACGGAAAGATAAAGATCTGGAAAGACTACGGAATTCCCGGTGGGATATCGCAGGTCGGTGGCGCCTTCACCGGCAGCTGATGTGTGCATCCGGGTAACGAATGACAAGAGGAACGACCGCCATGGTGGCTAACGAAACAGAATCACGCGACCTGGTCGAACAGCTGGTCAGCGTGATCGGGCGCGACTACGTCCTGACGGATGATGCAGATCGCGAGTTCTATGCGATGGACGTCTACAGTTTCCGGGAACTGCCCATTGCGGTGGTACAACCCGGTTCACTGCCCGACATGGTCGAGATTTCGAAGATCGCCACGGCGGCGGGGGTGGCTTTGGTGCCCCGGGGCGGCGGCGCCTCTTATACCGACGCGTATCTGCCGGACACGCCGAATTCGCTGCTCGTCGATACGGAACGCATGAACCGAATCCTGGAGATCAACGAAGAGGACATGTATGTCACGGTTGAGCCCGGCATCACCTGGGCGGAAATGACCGACGCCCTCACCGCGAAGGGTCTGCGCACACCATTCTGGGGCCCGTTTTCCGGGATCAGGGCGACGGTGGGCGGCTCGATGTCGCAAAACAGTGTCAGCCTGGGGTCGGGCACCTTCGGTATTTCAGCCGACTCGGTGCTGTCCTTCGAGGTGGTTCTGCCCGGCGGCGGCATCATTCGCACCGGTTCGAACGCGATTGAAAACGGCGGACCGTTTTTCCGTTGGTACGGCCCGGACCTGACCGGCCTGTTTACCGGCGACGCTGGTGTGCTGGGCCTGAAAGCGCGCATTACCCTGCGCCTTATAAAGAACCCGACACACAAGATGTCGTGCTCCTTTGGTTTCAACGACTTCGATACGATGGCCGAAGGTGCAGCTGCCGCGGCCCGCGAAGGCGTTGCGTCCGACAATTTTGGTCTCGACCCGAAGCTGCAGCAGGGCCAGTTGGGCAGCCAGGACACGGGCCAGATGATGGAAGCTGCCAAGGCCGTATATAAAGCGTCACGCAACCCGATCGAGGGCTTGTGGAAACTCATCAAGATGGCGATTGCGGGTGAGAGCATGCTGAAAGCCTTTCCCTATTCGATGCATTTCAATGTCGAGGGATACAGTCGGGCGGAGGTGGGCACCAAGCTCAACATGATCCGCAAGGCCGTGGCGCCGCACGGCAAGGAGATTGCGAACACGATCCCGACCGTGCTGATGGCGATGCCATTCATTCCGCTGTACCCGATCCTGGGGCCGCGTGGTCAGCGCTGGGTGCCGATGCACGGCATCATGCCCTTTTCGCGCCTGCAGGCCTTCAATGCCCGCCTCGATGAACTATACGAGGAATATGCCGAGCGTATGGATAAGCACAGGGTTGAGAAGGCCGCCATGTTTACCAGTATCAGCACTAATGGTTTCCTGTTCGAGCCGGTGTTCTACTGGGAAGATGACCGTACGCCTTTTCACAAGCGTTACCTGCCGCAGGAATACCTCGACATGTTGCCGGAATACCCGGCCAACCCGGAAGGCCGCGCCCTCGTTGCGGAAATGAAAAGCCGGATACTGGATATTTTCAGCGAGTTTGGCGCGATTCATATGCAGATAGGCAAGTCCTACCCGTACATGCGTGGCCGCGAAGAAAACGCCGAGCAGCTACTTAGAAAAATTAAAGACCAGCTCGACCCGGACGGCCTGATGAACCCGGGCGGATTGGGGCTCTGACTGCCGGCAGGCTAATCGAATGGCGGCAGAATACACGAGGCGCGCGTTACTTATGAGTACCGGTGGTTTGTTGCTCGCGAGTGCAGAGGGCGCGCTGCCTGAGCCTGATAAAGCAGGCGTCGCGCCTGGTACTGTCGACCTGGGTACCCCGGAAGCCAGCCTGGTTGGCTTTATTCGAATGATGGCAAGCCTCGAGGAAGAGGATGTGCCCTGGTGGTACAACGGTACCGTCTACGCGGTGATCGGAGAAGAACAAAACCCGCAGGCGCTGTTCACCTTCAGCGGTATGGAGTTGTACCTGGTTACTCATCTGGATGACGGTACTTTTGAACTGACGGGCAACACCGTTACTTTTTTTCAGGATCTCAATGGCAACTGGTTGCGCGAGTACGAGAATCCTTTTACCGGCAAGACCAATAAAGTTGATGCAGCTGTGCAGGGCGGAGGTCCCGGCCGCGGTTTCAACCTGTCGGTCAACGGGGTGCGACCGACGAAGGTTCGTGACCAGATCCCGGATACACCGCTCAAGAAATGGTGGAGCGTCGCGGCGAATCATCTCTGGATGAATAACGACACGATATATCCGCCCGGCCTGTCTGCGCCGCGGGCGCAAAGCCAGACGATGTTTGTAAGCATAGACAAGTTCAACGATCCTGACCTGGTTCGGCTGCCAACGGTGTTCAGTTCGACGGTTACCATGCCGTGGCAGGAATGGATGGAAATGGGGGACCGGCCGGGGCATTTGTTATGGCACGCAGCCGGAGCCAAGCTGGAGTCTGTCGATGAATTACCGGGAGACTACCGTAGGCGTGCCGAAGCGGAGCATCCTGAACGAATGACGGTGGCAAGAGAATGATCAGTTTTATACTCAACGGCGAAAACGTTTCAGTAGACGTGCCGGCAGAAATGCCGCTGCTCTGGGTATTGCGTGATCGCCTGCAGTTAACCGGTACCAAGTACGGTTGCGGCATCGCCCAGTGCGGCGCGTGTACCGTGCACCTCGACGGAGCGGCGGTTCGAACTTGCGTGCTTCCCGCCAGCGCGGTTGCCGGCAGATCGGTGAGAACAATTGAAGACATGGCGGAAGACGAAGCACTTCATCCCGTGCAGCAGGCCTGGATAGAAGAGCAGGTCCCGCAATGCGGGTACTGCCAGTCTGGCATGATTATGGCCGCCGCCGCGTTATTGAGTGAGAATCCAGATCCGGATGACGCAGCGATAGACGAAACGATTACCAATATTTGCCGTTGCGGTACTTATCCGCGTATACGCCGGGCTATTCATCGCGCGGCGGAACTCGGCAAAGCAGGCTAGAAAGTAAAACTCTGTCCGGTTAACGCCGGAACTTAACAATGGGAATACAAATGAAAAGGTTATTAGTCTTGGCGGCATCTCTTGTGCTTGTCGCTTGTGCCCAGGAATCATCGGAAGGCGGACCACAAGCCCGGGCCACGCCGGCAGATTTGGCAAGCGCCATGGCAAACGCCGATTCCAAGGCCGGAGAGCGTATGTACCTCCTCTGTCAGTCCTGCCATACCCTGGACGAGGGCGGGCTTAACAAGATCGGGCCGAACCTGCACGGCTTTTACGACAGCCCGGCTGCGCAGGCAGACGGCTTTTTCTACTCGGCGGCGTTGAGCGACGCCGGGATTACCTGGGACGACGAAACGCTCGATCACTGGATCACCAACCCTTCAACGGCGGTGCCGGGCACGACGATGATTTTTGCGGGCATCAGCGATCAACAGCAACGGGCTGACCTGATTGCTTATTTGCGGGGTGCGACAGGCGAAGCACCTTAATTATTCGGTATTCGGTTTGGCGGCTGGTGTAACTAAAGGCGGTGTTTTAACACCGCTTTTTTTTTGTTGCTTTGTGGCCGTAAATGCCTATTATCGCGTCCGTCAGACACTGCCGAGGTGCCTGGGAAGACGGGCGGATGGGCCGCCTGTTTTGTTGGAGAGAATGAGATGAAGCAATTTACAACCCTCGCAGGGTTGCTGGTAATTTTGGCAGCACCAATTGCAATCGCAAATGCGGCCGTAAGCGATGAAGAGTTCGCAGAAGTTAAACAAATGCTCGAGCAGGCGCTGGAGCGTATCGATCAACTCGAAGGCAAAAAGTCTGCATCGGTTCCGCAGACCAGGGCGGAGCAGGTTGACGCCAACACGGCGCGGCTGGACAGCCTGTCCTGGGCCGAGCGTATCAGTATCAAGGGCGATTTCCGGTACCGCTATCAGAACGATGATATAGACGATTCGGTTACTGCGGAATCCGTTGCCGACAGACCCGATAGCAAGGACGGTAGCCGGAACCGCAGTCGTATCCAGGCGCGGGCAGAGATTACTGCCAGACTGCCTTCGGACGTCGAAGTCGGACTTGGACTTGCATCCGGCGGTGACGATCCGGTTTCCACGAACCAGACGCTTGGCGGCGGAGGTTCGACCAAGGATATCAATCTTGACCTCGCTTACTTTAGCTGGACAGGTCTCGAAAACACCACCATTCGAGGCGGTAAGGTAAAGAACACGTTCCATAGGGTCAGTAAAAGTCCGCTGCAGTGGGATAGTGACTGGCGTCCGGAGGGGATCGATATTGCCTGGGATAACGGTGACTACTTTGCCCAGGCCATGGGTGTTTACCTCGAGTCGGACAGCGACAGCGATGACGAGTTCGGATACATTCTCCAGGCGGGCGCCCGGGGTGAAGTGGGCGGCGTTTCGCTTCTGGGGGGTATCGGCTACACGGAATTCGATGCAGAGGGCCACGAGTGTTTCGGGCCGGACAGTGACCTCGACAGCTTCGGTTACTGTAAGGGTAACGAGGTTGCTGTTGCTGATGTAACCGACCCGGACGATGGTGGTACCTACCTGTACGATTTCGAGGTCTATAACATCTTCTTCGAGGCCGCCACGGAAGCATTTGGCATGCCGCTGACTTTCTTCGGTGACTTCATCAAGAACGATGATGCCGATGACAACGACAGCGGCCATCTGTACGGCGTGCAGCTTGGTAAAGCCAAGCAACAGGGTACCTGGCAGATCAGGTACTACTACAAAGATATCGAGGCGAACGCCACATTGGGCCTGTTGGCTAACTCCGACTTCGCCGGCGGTGGCACCAACGGCAAGGGCGACGTGCTCTCGGGGGCTTATGCGCTGACCGATCAGTCCACCATTAAAGTGACGTACTACAATGTCGAGAAAAATAGTGACAATCTGGCGTCACCCTTCGTGTTCGGTAACCCGGGCACCGACTACGACCACGATACGATCCAGGTGGATATGAACTTTAAATATAAATAGTTGGAAAGGCGTTAGCCGCGACAAATTGCCAATAGCATAAAAAGCGGCACCAGGTGGCGCTGCTTGTTTGTAGAAGGACGCCGTAGGAACGGCTTCAGCCGCGAACAAGAATTCGCTGTAGGAACGGCTTCAGCCGCGAACAAGAATTCGCTGTAGGAGTCGCCTTTAGGCGCGAACCCACGAACCGAACAACGCTTTGCCTATTGCGTCGTCGCCTGATTCGAGCCTTACGCCTGAAAGCTTTTCCGTAAATGGCTATATTTGAAAATTCTGCGGGTTCGCGCCTAAAGGCGACTCCTACAACATATTTATCGTGTACACAGCAAGTCCTACGCAGCCACACCCCACCCCGGCTTACCGTTCTCGCCGTAACCTTTCGGCAGCCCTGAATCGGGCGTGAAGCCATACATGTCTTCGCCCGGCAGGGCGTCGACGACGATATCCCGTATCTGCAATAGTTTGTCGAGATCGATGCCGGTCTTAAGGCCCATCGAATCCAGCATAAAAACGAGATCTTCCGTCACGATGTTGCCGCTGGCGCCGGGCGCGAACGGGCAGCCCCCCAGTCCGCCAAGCGACGAGTCAACCGTGGTAATGCCTTCTTCAAGTGCGGCCAGCACGTTGGCGAGGCCAAGCCCGCGGGTGTTATGCATGTGGACACCCGTAAGTTTGTCATTGCCGACCTCGGCACGAATCAGCTTGATGAGCCGCCGCAACTGGGCCGGATTGGCGTAGCCGGTGGTGTCGGCCAGCCCGACCTCATCACAGCCCAGCTCCATTAGTTTTATGGCAGCCTCCACAACTTTCTTTTCCGGTACCTTACCTTCGAGTGTGCAACCGAACGCGGTCGACAGCCCCCCTTCGAATTCGGGCCGCTGGTCCTCCGGTAAAGAATTTAAAAGCTCTACGATTTTGCGTACTTCTTCGTAAACCTGTTCATGCGTTTTCTTCAGGTTTGCCTGGCTGTGTGTTTCCGAAACTGACAGGGGCAGGGTGAGCTTGTGTGCACCGGCCTTGATCGCGTTTTCGGCGCCTTTGAAATTGGGCACGAGCGCGGCGACAGCCAGTCCGGGGATACTGCCGGCATATTCGACAATCTCCGCCGTATCCGCCATCTGCGGCAGTAACTTCGGCGGCACGAAGGAGCCGACTTCAATTTCGGGGACGCCGGCGGCTGCCTCGGCCCTGATCCAGGCCTTCTTGGCTTCAGTCGGCATGATGGACTTGATGCTCTGCAGGCCATCGCGAGGTCCGACCTCGCTGACCAGTATGTCTATGGCGCTCATGGCGTGTTGTTTCCTTGATATGCCGGCTATGCTGCCGGGCTGTCAAATATTTGGTCGCTGGGCGATAATTCGCCTCCGCAGCCGGTGCCCGGCTGCTATCCAGGCCCCCGCGGGGCCAAGAATTCTAACGGAAAAGGCATCTGAATGACGGACAAGCAGTCTTTACCCCTGGCAGGGATCAGGGTGATCGAGTTTACCCATATGGTTATGGGGCCCGCCGCCGGCCTGGTGCTTGCGGATATGGGTGCCGATGTGATCAAGATCGAACCGGCCGGGGGCGACAATACCCGGCGTTTGCCTGGTTCAGGATCGGGTTATTTCCCGATGTACAACCGCAACAAACGCAGCCTGTGCGTTGATCTCAAATCGGAAGCCGGCAAGGAAGCGGTTCTGAAACTCCTCGATGATGCAGATGTGCTGATCGAGAATTTCCGTCCAGGTACGATGGACCGCCTGGGTTTCGGTTACGAGGAAATCAGCAAACGTAACCCAAAGCTTATTTATTGTTCAGAAAAAGGCTTCCTCGCGGGTCCCTACGAACACCGCACCGCGCTTGACGAAGTCGCGCAGATGATGGGCGGCCTCGCCTACATGACCGGCCCGCCGGGGCAGCCCTTACGGGCAGGTGCGTCGGTGATCGACGTGCAGGGTGGCATGTTCGGCTCGCTGGGCATACTCGGCGCATTACACCAGCGCAACGAGACCGGCAAAGGGCAACTGGTCATTGCTTCGTTGTACGAGAGCACGGTGTTCCTCGTCGGTCAGCACATGGCACAGAAAGCTGTGACCGGTAACGCAGCGGCACCGATGCCCGCACGTGTCTCCGCATGGGCTATCTACCAGGTGTTCGATACAAAGGATGACGACCAGGTGTTTGTCGGCGTTGTCAGCGACAAGCAGTGGGTCATGCTGTGCGAATCCTTCGGGCTTGATGAGTTGGGGGCTGACGAAACGCTTAAGACCAACAGCGACCGGGTGGCTAACAAGGAGCGCCTGGTGCCGCTCATCAAGGAGGCATTCGCCGCTTACACCAAGGCTGAGTTAATGGAGAAACTGGAGGCCACGGGTCTGCCGTTTGCACCGATCACGCGGCCTGAAGATCTGTTCGAAGATCCGCACCTGAATTCGGGTGGCGGACTGGTTCCGTTTACGGTTACTGACGGCGAGTTCAAGGGCCAGGAAGCGAAGCTACCTGCACTGCCGCTCGAGATGGACGGCAATCGCTTTGGCTTGTACCAGCCGGTCCCACGCGCGGGCGAACATACGCGCGATGTACTCGCCGAGGCGGGTTATTCGGATGCCGAGATCGACCAGATGATAGCGGACGGTGTTGTTACCGCGGAATAATTAGGGAGCCTTCAGGAATTAGCCTGTAGGAGCGGCTTTAAATGACGAGCAGATTTCAGGACTCGCGCAGCAAGTCCTGAAAGGTCTCCTCGGAATTTATGTCGCCAATGCACCGCATTGGTCGACTTCTGTCGATACTGCAAGCTTTCGAGAAATAACCTTGTGTCGCTACGCGACGATTAAATCTGCATGTCCGAATGCACGCAAATTCGGTTCGCGGCTAAAGCCGACTCCTACAAATATATCCACGGCCGTTTCAGCCGGTCACGTCCCTGGAATGCCAGGATCTCGTCGTCGTACCTCCGGGTCACCGCAATGGCATCCAGGCCTTCCAGTAACATCTCCCGGTCGGCGGGCGCAATCTCAAAGGAATTCGTCGTCTGGTCCGGCGCGGCAACCGTGCAGGTAATCAGGTCGACTTTTATGGTGTTTTTTGCCGGGTCCTCTTCAACCTGGCGGGCGAGGTCGCTTACCGTATCCTCCGGCAAAATCACGGGCAGGATGCCGTTACGCACGCAGTTGCCATGGAAAATATTGCCAAAACCCGGTGCGATGATGCAGCGTATGCCCCATTCGGCGAGCGCCCAAACCGCATGTTCGCGGGATGAGCCGCATCCGAAGTTGTCACCGGCAAGCAGAATTTTTGCCTGCCGATAGGGTTCCTGGTTCAGAACGAACTCCGGATTTTCTTCCCGTCCGCCCGGTTCCGTGTAACGCCAGTTAGCGAACATACCGTCTGACAGGCCTTCCTTGGACACGCGTTTCATCTCGCGACTTGGAATGATGACGTCGGTATCGATGTTAATCCGCATCAACGGCGCTGCAATGGCTTCCAGTTCAATAAACTTTTCCATGGCACTAATCCAGTTTCCGGACGTCCGCTAAACATCCCTTGATTGCCGACGCGGCAACTGTTGCCGGGCTGGCGAGGTGAGTACGCGTCCGCGGTCCCTGGCGGTTCTCAAAATTCCGGTTGGTACTGCTGATAACACGTTCCTCGTGACCGAAGCTTTCGCCGCCGGCGAAGAAACACATCGAGCAACCTGGTTCGCGCCATTCGAAACCGGCATCCATGAATACTTTGTCGATGCCTTCTGCCTCGGCCGCTTGTTTAACCAGGCCGGACCCCGGCACGCAGATGGCTTTGACACCCTCCGCAACCTTGCGGCCCTTAAGGATCTCAGCGGCCGCCCGCAGGTCGCTCAGCCGGCTGTTGGTGCAGGAGCCAATAAATGCAGCATCAATAGGGATACCCGCGAGCGGGGTGCCGGACTCGATCGCCATGTACTCAAGGGCGCGTTCCATCGCGCTACGCTTGTGTTCGTCGGTTTCGTCGATCGGATCGGGCACAAGCCGGTCAATACCCGTCTCATGCATGGGGCTCGTGCCCCAGGTGATTTGTGGAACGATGGCTGCGCAATCGATCGTGATTTCCTTGTCAAATACGGCGTCCGGATCGGAGCTGAGCCTCTGCCAGTATTCGACCGCCTGTTCCCACAGAGGCTCGTCCGGGGCATACGGCCTTCCCTTAATGTATTCAAAGGTCTTGTGGTCCGGTGTGACCAGTCCGCTCCATGCGCCGAATTCGACAGTCATGTTGCACAGGGTTAGCCGCGCTTCGATCGACAGTTTGCATACGGCTTCACCCGCAAATTCGATGGCGTAACCGACACCGCCGGCTGCCGTGTGCTCGCCGATGAGCCGCAGGATCATGTCCTTCGCGCTAACGCCCTGCGGCAGTTGACCCGTGAAGTTAACGCGCATGGTTTTCGGTTTCTTGACCACCAGCGTCTTGGTTGCGAGTGCATGCTCGGCTTCGGTCGAACCGATCCCCCAGGCCAACGCACCGAGCCCTCCCAGCGTACCTGTATGGCTGTCAGGGCACACAAGAGTCGTTCCAGGCAGCGCTATGCCCTGTTCCGGCGAAATAATATGTGCGATGCCCTGGCGCTGATCGCCCAGGTCGAACAGGTTGATCCCCGCAGCCAGGGCAGCCTCGCGGGTTGTCTGGATAAATGCGGTACCGCCGGGCATGCGCGTATCATCGGTGCGGCCCGGGAAGGTATCGACTATGTGGTCCATGGTGCAGAAAGCCTGTTCCGGGTTCCTCACAGAGCGGCCGGCTGCTTCCAGGCTCTTCAGCGCAACGCTTCCCGTGCGCTCATGCAGAAATACACGGTCTATGTATATAAGACAGGTGCCGTCACCCAGGTCGGCTATCTGGTGTTCGTCCCAGATTTTTTCAATAACGGTTTGCGACATGTCCGCTTCCAAAAAAAATCCGGACAACGCCCCGGATTCGCGTTCTTTTTCGTTACAATCCCGGCTGCCTGAACCGGGCGAACGCTGGATTCTAGCAGTTCAGCTATTCCTGTTCCCGAGAGTTTTCAACATGAGTGTGCATAACTTTGCCAATTGAAAGACGACAATTATCATCGGCCGGGTCCTTGGCCGGACTGCTGGGCGTCCTTTGGGGTGCCGGCGGGTTGGCTATTGTTTTGCTGGACGCGATTGCTCGCCTGTCGGGAATTGCCATGCGGGCGATGGATGATGGCTTAAGCGCGTTTCAATGGGTGTCACTCGTCATAGTTGTTGTTCTCATGGCCTACCTGGAGGGCTACCAGGGGTTCCAGAAAAGTTTCTCGCCCCGTTCGGCCGCGCGAACCTATTACCTCTACAGGAACCCGGACCTGTTAACGGTGGTTTTTGCGCCCCTGTTTGTCATGGGCTTCTTTCGCGCAACCCGTGGACCTTTATTATTTGCCTGGGTTGGAACATGCCTGATCGTTCTGCTGATCGTCATACTCCAGCTATCGGCCCAGCCATGGCGGGGTATAGTCGATGCGGGTGTCGTGGTAGGGCTGAGTTGGGGGCTGGGTTCCTTCCTCGTGGAACTGTGGCAGGTTTTCACGACCGGCATTTATCCCTTATCACCGGCCGTGGCGCAGGACTGAATTACGCAGACCGGCAGCGGTTATAATCATTTCAATCTCTTAGCGCAGGTTTTTGGATTAAAGTGTTTTCGCATATAGACAAGAATAACCAGCCGACGATGGTCGATGTGAGTGACAAGCAGGCGAGCGAGCGTGAGGCGCATGCCAGCGCGCTGGTGCATCTTCCGTCCGTAGTCGGCGACGCCATCCAGGGTGACGATATCCACACAAAAAAGGGGCCGGTCTTCCAGACCGCGATTATTGCGGGCACGATGGCAGCCAAACGTACGTATGAGCTGATTCCTTTCTGTCATCCGCTGGGCCTGGAGTCTTGCAAGATCAATATCGAGATGGTGAACAGGGGTACTGCACGCATCGATTGCCGGGTGCGGATTTATCACAAGACGGGCGTGGAAATGGAAGCGCTGACCGGCGCATCGGTCGCGGCCCTGACCATTTACGATATGTGTAAGGGGCTGTCACACGATATCGTTATCGACGAACTAAAGCTTGAGTCAAAGACCGGCGGAAAAAGCGACTACAAGGCCGCATCCAACCTGTAAGAATTAATGGTCAGTGTGCCACCAGTGAAGGGGCTCGTGTTGGCCGGTGGCCAAAGCATTCGCATGGCTAACGACAAGGCGGCCATGTTGTATAGGGGCCAACCGATGTTGACCAGGGCGGCTGAGCTGCTGGCTCACGAACTGGAAGATGTCCGGGTTTCGGTGCGCGCGGACCAGGTTGATGACGCTATTCGCAGCCGCCATGACCTGGTAGAAGATCAGCTTGAGGGCATTGGCCCTGCCGCCGGTATACTTTCCGCGCACCTGGAACAGCCGGATTGTGCCTGGCTGGTCATTGCATGCGACATGCCCTTGCTGAATGCCTCGCTGATAAGCGAACTACTTGCCGCAAGGGATGCCGGTTTTGATGCCACTGCGTGGGCGTCTGCCGATGATGGGGCGCCTGAGCCGTTGTGCAGCATTTATGAACCCGGTACTCTTGCCGCATTTCTGGCACAGGTCAGATCGGGCGGGAGTCCGAGTCCCCGGTCGTGGCTGGCGAATGCGCGAATCCGGTTGCTGGATTCGCCCGGCCCGGACTTGCTGAATAGCGCGAACACGCAAGCCGAACTTGAACAAATGAAAGGTGGTACGGGATCGCCATCAGGCGCTACCCGCCAGGATGAATATGAATAAGAAAATGGAGAAACGTCCGTCGGACGAAGAAGCGCAAGCAGCGGTTCGCATACTACTGCAATGGATGGGCGAAGATCCGGATCGCAAAGGCTTGGTGCGTACTCCCGAACGGGTGCTGGGTTCCTACGGTGACTGGTTTGCGGGTTACAACCAGGACCCGTTCAGCATACTGGGCTCGAGTTTCCCGGATGCAGAAGGCTACCAGGAGATTGTGGCGCTCAAGGATATCGATTTCGAATCGCACTGCGAGCATCATATTGCGCCATTCATTGGTAAGGCACATGTGGCTTACATGCCTGACAAAAAAGTAGTTGGCATCAGTAAGCTGGTCCGCGTTGTGAATGCCTATGCAAAACGCCTGCAGGTGCAGGAGAAACTGACCAATCAGATCGCTAATTGCATTAATGATGTACTGCAGCCGCGGGGTGTTGCCGTGGTGCTGGAAGCTCAGCACGAATGCATGACGACACGTGGTGTTTACAAGAGCAATATCAAGATGGTTACGAGCTCTATGCTTGGGTGTTTCCGGGAGGACGAGAAGATTCGTACCGAATTCCTGAGTATGCTGAGAGACTCGATAAGGTAGATTTGCCAGATAATATAGAGGTAAGCACGTACGGGAATCTTGCATGGCTATAAGGATAAGCAACCTGGAGGATGCCAAGGCGCTGGAAGACAGCGAGATTGGTCTGTCCGAATGGATTCTCGTTGACCAGGAGCGTATCGACGCATTTGCCGAGGCTACCGAAGACTACCAGTGGATTCACACAGACCCGGAAAGGGCGGCACGCGAGTTTCCGCTTGGAACAACCTGCGCGCATGGCGCCCTGACTATTTCCCTGATCTCCGGAGTGATATCGAAGTTGGTCGAAACAAAAGGGGATGAACGTTTTATCAACTACGGCATTAACAAGGCCCGCTTCCGATCCATGGTGCCGTCTGGCAGCGAGGTCCGTGTGCGCACAATATTGAAATCTGCCCGGAAACGTGCCGGCGCGTTGCAACTCATACTTAATTGCGCGGTCGAGATGGAAGATAACGAACGACCGGTCGCCAGCGCCGAAATCGTGATCATGTACTTCCTCGAGGGTATCTGACCGGTTAGCCGGTTAATGGCCGTCGCGATCAGGGGCTGGCAGCCTCAATCAGATTTCCCCGGAATGCCCGTATGCGGCTGGCGTTAACACCCATATCGCCCTGGCCGATGCGTGATTTTGAGCGAACGTCTATCAGCGTCATTGCTCCCTCGCTGCCGATCCGGATCACGACGTCATCTTTAAAACCGACAAATGGCGTTGTCGCTGTTGCTTCGATTCGCCCGTCGTCAAGGCTGCTGGCCACAATTTCCCAGCCCATGTCCGTGGCAACTTCGAGCGCCGCCTGGAACACGAAGCTGCGGGGATCGGGTAATTCGATAGTCTGGATGTCCGGATAGGCAGCTGCCTGGAGCTCAGGAGTGTCGCCGCCGCTGTATGCAACATCGTTGGCACGTTCAACGTCCAGCGCCGCGATAGCTACAAATGCAGGAGGGTTGCTTGTATCGGTTGAGATATCGTGGATAGGAGCGCCACCGGCACCTATACGGCTGCCAACATTTACCAGCGCCGCCAGGCCGAGCACGATGGCTATCAATGTTCCTGTTGTTGCGCTGGCGGCGCCGCCTCGGAATATTCCGACCACACCCATGATTCCGCCGATAACCAGGAGTAAAGAACCCAGTGTCAGCACCATCATCGCCGTGAACGGCGACAAGCCAATTGGTGCGCACAGAAAACCAAGGATCGTTACTGCTACACCGGCAGCTGCCACACGAACGGTCCAGGTGCTTTTGCCGGATTTTGAGGAAGTAGTATCACTTTTATTCATGGCTGAATCCCCGACGGAGCCGCCGTTAATGCGCCAAAACTTAGCATATGCGCATTCAGGTTGCCCATGCCGGGGCAAAGCGGCATTGTGCATATACTACGTACGGGTGCGGAGGGTTTTGGCGTATGGATCCGGTACTGGCCGACTTGCTGAAGCTGCTAAAGCTTGAGCGTATAGAAGAGAACATCTTTCGCGGCGAAAGCCGGGATATAGGAACGCCGCAGGTATTTGGCGGCCAGGTGCTGGGGCAGGCGTTGTATGCGGCCGGACAGACTGTTGATGAGCGGTATCCCCATTCACTTCACGCTTACTTTTTGCGGCGGGGCGACGTTGAAGCCCCGATAGTCTACGAGGTGGATCGCGCGCGCGATGGCGCCAGTTTCAGTAATCGTCGTATCGTTGCGATTCAGCATGGTCGGCCTATCTTCAACATGGCTGCTTCCTTTCAGAAAGAAGAAAGCGGGATAGAGCACCAGGCAGATATGCCAGACGTCGCGGGGCCCGATGGACTTGCCGATCGCAGCGAAGTCGGCGAAGTCGTACTCGCGCAGGTGCATGAAAAAATGCGCCGGTATCTCACCCGCAAAAGGCCTTTTATGGTTCGGCCGCTGAAAAAACCGGACTTTCTGAACCCGGAAAAACTTGAGCCCGTCAAACATGTCTGGATAAAGGCTGTAGATAAACTGGCCGATGATCCTGTTTTGCATCAGACCCTGTTGGCATACGTGTCAGATTACGAGCTACTGGGAACAGCTACCCTGCCGCATGGAATTAATTTTGCGGTTACAAAGATGCAGATGGCGAGTCTCGATCACGCAATGTGGTTTCACCATCCGTTCCGCGTTGACGAATGGTTATTGTTTTCTTTTGACAGCCCGAGTACGTCGGGTTCGCGTGGGATCGCCCGGTGCATGGTATTCACCCAGGACGGCAAACTGGTTGCTTCGAGCGTTCAGGAAGGCCTGATTCGCGTACGCGATTAAACCTGCTGCCCGATAGCCCCGAGCTCGGACAGGTAGCGCCGGGCGTATTCAATATAACGATCCGCGTTAGCTTTTAATGCCTTGAGGTCTTCGCCGTTGATGTCGCGTACGATTTTAGCGGGTGTGCCCATGATTACCGTGTTGTCCGGAAAGGATTTGCCTTCGGTGATGAGGGCATGAGCACCGACGATGCAGTTCCTGCCGATTTTTGATCCGTTCAGCAGCGTTGCACCAATACCGATGAGTGAGCCGTTTCCGATCTCGCAGCCATGTAGCATGGCCATGTGTCCGACTGTTACAAATTCACCGACGGTACAGGGGTAATCCCGGTCGGTGTGGCACACTGTCCCGTCCTGGATGTTGGAGCCGCGGCCTATGGTTATCGGCTCGATATCTCCGCGCAGCACTGCGCCAAACCAGATGCTCGATTCGGGTTCCAGGATAACGTCACCGATGATGGCAGCGCTGGGCGCCACAAAGACATCGGGCGGTATCGCCGCCGGCTGTTGCGATGCGAGTTCGTACATCAATGCGCTAGGCCCTGGCTTGGTTGGCCACGGCTTCCGCCGCTTTGGCCGCGGCTTCCGCGTCGCCCACGAACTCCCATCCCAGCGAATTCAGTTTGTCATCAAGTTCATAAAGCATCGGAATGCCGGTCGGGATATTGAAGCCTGTAATTTCTTCATCCGATATCCCGTCGAGCATTTTAACGAGTGCGCGCAGGCTGTTGCCGTGAGCAGCGATCAGCACGTTGTCGCCGGCTATTAACCGGGGCGCAATGTTGGCCTCCCAGTAGGGGGCTACGCGTTCAAGGGTATCCTTGAGCGATTCGGTGGCCGGCAAATTTTTGATTCCGGCGTACCTGGGATCAAAACGCGGATGTCTTTCGTCGTCTTCAGCGATGGGCGGAGGAGGGATATCATAACTGCGGCGCCAGATATGAACCTGGTCTTCACCGTGTTCCCGGGCTGTTTCGACCTTGTTGAGCCCCTGTAGCGCTCCATAGCTGCGTTCGTTTAATTGCCAGGCACGTTCCACCGGAATCCACATCTGGTCCATTTCGTCGAGCACCAGCCACAGCGTGCGTATCGCACGCTTAAGTACCGACGTATAAGCAATATCGAAATGCAGGCCCAGGTCGCCCAGGTCTTTACCCGCCTGTTGCGCCTCACTGATGCCCTGCCCAGTCAGATCGACGTCTCTCCAGCCGGTGAAAAGATTCTCCAGGTTCCAGATGCTTTGTCCATGTCGACACAGAACCAGCTTGCCTGCCATTGATGTGCTCCGGCGGTATGAAAGGGCGCGTAGTGTAACCCGCTTTGTGCCCATGAACCTTCATTTAGGGAAACGTTTATAAAATACCTATAAAGTATTTATTTTCAAGGAAAAAGCTAAGGAATATGTGGTGCTGACAGGTAGGAGGTCGACTGCATTTCCAAAAGCCGACTTCTCGTGCGCTCGAACTCAACCAGCAGTTTTCGGCCCTTGTAGATATCGGCAATACTTCGTTCTGCTGAACAAATCAGCTTGACCCGCCGGTCGTAGAACTCATCCACCAGGGCGACAAAGCGACGGGCCTGGTTTTCGGTCTCGGTATTTAGCGCCGGTACCCGGGATACCAGAACCGTCTGAAAGGCGCGCGCAAGTTCGATGTAGTCATCCTGGCTGCGGGGTCCGTCGCACAGGGCGGCAAAATCAAACCAGGCGACCCCGTCAGCGCGTCGCCGGGTCGGAATTTCGCGGCCGAGTATGTCGATACCCCGGCCTGTCGTGCCGGCATCCGGGGCAATGGCCTTGAAATAGTTCTCGAGGTTTTCCTCGGCAACAGCATCCACGGGCGAGTGCCACAGCTCCGCCTGCTCCAGCACGCGCAGGCGGTAGTCATTGCCAGCGTCGACCTGGATGATGCGCGTATGGGATTTGAGCAGTTCAATTGCCGGTATAAATTGCTGGCGCTGCAGTCCTTCCTTGTAAAGATCGTCGGGATGAATATTTGACGTTGCCACCAGGCTTACACCGCGTTTGAACAAGCCATCCAGCAATTTACCGAGAATCATTGCGTCACCGATATCGGTAACAAAAAACTCATCGAAACAGATGACCCGGGCCTGTTCAGCCAGTTCAGCCGCGACCTTATCGATGGGATCAGCCTGGCCGGCTAGGTTTTTCAGGCGACCGTGTACCCGGTACATCAGGCGATGAAAGTGATAACGCAGCTTGTCGTCAAACGGCAGCACGTCAAAAAATACATCCATGATGAAGGTTTTGCCGCGACCCACACCGCCCCAGAGATAGACGCCCTGCGCAGCACCGGTGCCCGGGTTAAGCAGCTTTTTGATATGCCCGAGCGGACCGCCTCCCGGGTGGTCATTGATCAGTTCAGCGTAGGTATGCTGAAGCGCCGCTACCGCTTCCAGTTGCGCCGGGTCGTTCTCGAAGCCGTGTGCAGCGAGTGCCCGGTCGTAATGAGCCCGCAAAGCTGTTTCTTTCGCACTCATCTCCGCGACGCTTTTCGCTGACATATAAAAGCCCTAGGCATCTCGCTAGTTTAACAGCGCAACTTGCCGGCCTGACCAGCCGATAACAGAAGGCGCTTGAGTATCCGTTACAATACGGCACCCATTTACGCGCAAACGGCTTAAGGAACAAGAAGCGGTGTCAGAACGTGAAAGCATGGAATTTGACGTGGTCATTGTCGGTGCTGGCCCTGCCGGATTATCGGCAGCATGCCGCCTGATGCAGAAGGCGGAAGCGGCGGGCGAAGAACTGAACGTCTGCATCGTCGAAAAAGGTTCCGAGATAGGCGCACATATTTTATCTGGCGCAATTTTTCAACTGACGGCACTCGATGAGTTATTTCCGGACTGGAAAGAACGGGGTGCGCCCGTCAAGACCGCCGTCAGTGGCGACGATGTCTGGTACCTGACCGCGGAAAGCAAAGCGATAAAAGTCCCGGGCCTGTTTGTCCCGGCACCGATGCATAACGAGGGAAACTACGTTATCAGCCTGGGGGAGCTATGCCGCTGGCTCGGTGAGCAGGCCGAAACCATGGGCGTTAACATCTTTCCGGGGTTTGCGGCAGCTGAAGTTATCTACGAAGGCGAACGCGTGGCCGGTGTCGTCACCGGTGACATGGGCGTTGCCACCAGCGGCGAACGCAAGGAAGGCTTTGCAGCGGGTTACGAACTGCGCGCGCGCTACACAGTTTTTGCAGAAGGGTGTCACGGGAGCCTGGGTAAAGAACTGATGCAGCACTACAACCTGCGGAGCAATTCGGATCCGCAACACTACGGCATTGGTCTGAAAGAAATCTGGACGGTCGATCCGGCTGTACACCAGGAAGGACTGGTCGTGCACACGACGGGCTGGCCGCTTGACAATGGTGCTGAAGGCGGGGGCTTTCTGTATCACGCGTCCGGTAACCAGGTATTTCTCGGCTACATCGTGGCATTGAGTTACCGTAACCCTCACCTGAATCCCTTTCGTGAATTTCAGCGCTGGAAACAGCACCCGAAGATCCGCAGGTACCTGGAAGGCGGCGAACGGGTTTCTTACGGTGCAAGGGCTATCAACAAAGGTGGTTTGCAGTCGCTACCCCAGCTTGGTGTTCCGGGCGGCCTGCTCGCCGGTTGTGAGGCAGGTTTTTTGAACGGTGCAAAGATCAAGGGTTCGCACACCGCCATGAAGACGGGCATGCTGGCTGCGGAAAGCATATTCGCTGCGCTCCAGTCAGACGAGCCGGGAGATGTAAGCAGCGATTACCAAACACGGGTAAAGGATTCCTGGGTCTGGCAGGAGTTGCACCAGGCCAGAAATTTTGGGCCCGCACAGCACAAATTTGGCAATATGCTGGGCGCTGTGTTCATCTGGCTGGATCAGAATATTTTTCGGGGGCATTTACCATTTACCCTGCATAACACTGAACCGGACCACGAGTCATTGGTGCATGCTGACAAAGCAGCAGCAATTGACTATCCGGCACCGGACGGAAAGATCAGTTTTGATTTACTGTCCTCGGTATTTCTTTCGAGCACAAATCATGAAGAAGATCAGCCGGTGCATCTGCAACTGGCTGATGCTTCGATACCGCTGGATAAAAACTTACCGGAATACGATGAACCCGCTCAGCGTTACTGTCCGGCAGGCGTGTATGAAATTGTAGAAGAGGCGGGCGCTCAGCATTTTCGGATAAATGCCCAGAACTGTGTGCACTGCAAGACCTGCGATATCAAGGACCCGGCACAGAATATTAACTGGGCAGTCCCGGAGGGCGGCGGCGGACCTAACTACCCCGGCATGTAGCTGGCGGCCTAATGTAACTAGCGGCCTACTGCTAGTCCGTTTCGAGCGCGATAGCGACGGCCTCACCGCCACCGATACAGAGTGCGGCGATGCCACGTTTACCGCCACCATTGCGCATTGCATAAATGAGCGTCGTAATAATCCGTGCCCCGCTTGCACCAATCGGATGACCCAATGCGCATGCGCCGCCATTGACATTTACTTTCGCGTGTTCGATACCAATGTCCTTCATTGCGGCCATCGTGACGCACGCGAAAGCTTCGTTGATCTCGAAAATATCGACATCGTCCGTGGCCCAGCCCGTCACATCCAGCAGTTTTTTAATTGCGCCGACAGGCGCGGTTGTAAACCATTCCGGTTCCTGTGCGTGCGAAGCATGTGCAACGATTCGCGCCAGCGGGGTGAGGCTGCGGGTTTGTGCTTCCGGTTCGGGCATCAGGATCAGGGCAGCGGCACCATCGGATATCGATGATGAAGATGCCGCCGTTACGGTGCCATCCTTGGCAAACGCGGGCCGCATGGCGCTGAGTCCTTCGAGGTCGCAGCGACCAGGCTCTTCGTCCTGGCTAACCACACTTTCCTTGCGTCGCTTTGTAACTGTGACCGGTACGATCTCTGCGTCGAAGCTGCCGTTATTAATCGCGTTCATTGCACGCATGACGGACTCTGTCGTAAAGGCATCCTGGTCTTCGCGGCTGAAGCCATATTTTTTCGCAGTCTCTTCTGCGAAATAACCCATCATGTTGCCATCGTACGGATTCTGCAGACCGTCGTAGAACATGTGGTCGAGAACTTCCTGGTGACCCATGCGGTAACCGCTTCGGGCTTTAGAAAGCAGGTAGGGAGCGTTGCTCATGGATTCCATGCCGCCTGCCAGGACAGTGCGCGCTGATCCTGACTTAAGCAGGTCGTGCCCCAGCATTACGGCCTTCATCCCGGAACCACATACTTTATTTACGGTAGTAGTTGTTACGGTATGCGGTAAACCACTTCCCAGTACAGCTTGCCGGGCAGGTGCCTGGCCGATTCCGGCCGGTAACACACAACCGAGCAATGCTTCGTCCACGTCTCCGCCGTCGATAGCGGCGTCATCGAGGCATGCGCGTATTGCTGCAGCACCCAGCTCAGGTGCGGACGCAGGCGCCAGCGCGCCCTGGAAAGCCCCGATGGGGGTGCGACGGGCCGAAATAATTACGATGGATTCAGTACTCACAGGCGTTCCATGTATGGCACTTACAGCGCTTCATCTACAGAGTTATACAAGGGGGGCGCAATTATGCGGTTGCAGGCGATGGTGTCGCAACTGCGTAATTGCCGGGCGTCACACGTCGCCGGATTGGTTGGCATGATCGGGTTCACCCAGTTGTTCCAGTATTAGGTTGCGGCAGTGCTGCAGAATTTCCTTTACATCGGTCTGGCCATGCAGCGTCGGGTGGCCGGGATTCACAATAACGCGAAGTTTTCCCGGACGTGGAAGTAACCTGCCGCCGGGCAGCATGTGGCGGGTGCCGTGGATGCTGACGGGCAATATGACCAGGTTGTTGCGAACGGCTATCGTAAATGCACCGCTATGGAAATGGCGCAGTCCCGGTTCCGCCCTGAAGGTGCCTTCAGGGAAAAACGTGAGTGATGCGCCCGTCGAAGCTACCTGCAGAATACGGCGGGTATCGCGCGCGCCGCCGTGAGCATCGTAGCGTTCCACGAACTGGGCGCCGACCCGGCGCAGGTAAAAATGCATCAGGGGTACGTTGGTGAGTTCCCGCTTGATAACGAACTGGTAGCGGCGGGGCAGCACCGCCGTGAGTAATATGCCGTCGAGGTAGCTCGCGTGGTTTGCAACCACAACCGAGCTTTCTTCCGGCAGGTGCTCCAACCCCGCCACCTCCGGCCAGGTGCAGGTAAGTCTGAAGATCATGCGGGCGCCCGCCCGGTTGATGGCCCGCCGCCGGGTTTCTCCGGGCGTCAGGGACAACAGCACCAGCGTCGTGATGCTGCAAAGCATGAAAACCACGGCGAAATACAGGCCATAAAGCTTGTTAAGGGCCTTAATAAGGGGGTTTAGAGATACCGTCATTCTGTTAAATCAACCATTTATGTAATCCATTTTGTGATTTCCGTCACGCCGCAGGTCATAACACAGAGCCATACTTTCCTACGACCGGCACGACTGTGTGGTCCGTATGACCATAGCGGCAGCGCGATATTTACGGAAGAGGCTGCTGGGATCTGCGGTGTACCTACCTCGGGATTATCGATGGTGATGCATCAGGGTTCCAATATGCCGCACACACGGCCGGTTTGTTAAGTGTTTAACACATGCGTTTGCCGCCATAGACGGTCTGGAGTAATGTCAGAAACATCACATAATTCAGCTACCAGCGAAGTATCTGCTTCGAATTCAGCCGAGGTCGTCATCGACAAGTTTCTCGATGCCATTTGGATGGAACGCGGTTTGTCAGCTAATACGCTGGGAGCCTATCGTGCCGACCTCGTTTCATTACGCCGCTGGCTGTCGGAACGCGATACCAGCCTGGTGTATGCAACCCGCAGCGATTTGCTTGCATTTATCGCCTGGCGCACAGAGCAGGGTGCTAAACCACGCTCTACGGCCCGCCAGCTTTCGAGTTTCCGCCGTTTCTTTCGCTTCCTTCTGCGCGAAGGCGTGATCCAGGAAGATCCGACCATCAAGATCGATATGCCGCGGATCGGACGCTCACTGCCCCAGTCACTCACCGAGGGTGAGGTCGAGGCGCTGCTCGCGGCTCCCGATGTCAGCGATCCGCTGGGCCACCGTGACCGCACCATGCTAGAAGTGCTGTATGCCACGGGTCTGCGGGTATCCGAACTGATCAACCTCAAGCAAAGCGAAATTAATCTGAACCAGGGCGTAGCGCGCATCGTAGGTAAGGGCGATCGTGAGCGATTGATTCCGCTGGGCGAAGAAGCACAGAATTGGTTACGCGAGTTTATTGCCGGACCAAGAACCGAAATTCTCCTTGAACGTCAGACCGACTACCTGTTCCCGACACGCCGGGGTGACCGCATGACTCGCCAGGCTTTCTGGCACATCATCAAGCGTTACTCCAAGCAGGCCGAAATTGGCAGCAAGATGTCACCGCATACACTACGCCACGCGTTTGCGACTCACTTGCTTAACAACGGTGCTGATTTGCGTGTTGTACAAATGTTGCTTGGACACAGCGACCTGTCGACGACACAGATTTATACGCATGTTGCACGTACCCGCATGAAGGAGCTGCATTCTCAGCATCATCCGCGGGGCTAACACACAGCCTGATGTTTAATCGGAGACTGCGACAGCTTGAAAGCTTCGCGGTCTTTTTTGTTGCCGGGTGCGGTACGGTCGCTGTGCTAGAATCTGCCGCGCTTTCGGTAACGAAGGAACCCCTGACCTGGGTTGCTGTCATACCGCAGGCAAGGACGTCTTTACCATGGAAGAGATGTATATGAGTACTGCAAGAAAGTCAGGATCCGGAAGGCCGGCCCCCTGGTTCGCAATTACCATACTAACGGCGGCTTTACTGCCGGTGCTTGCATCAGGTGAGGGTGTTCCGGAAAAGTACCAGTATGTGCAGGACGAATTTCCGAGTACAAAACTTACGTCTGTCCAGCCCTCGCCCGTAGAAGGCTTCCTGGAGGTGGCTGTGGGTGCTGAATTCTATTACGTATCTGAAGACGTCAAACATATTTTCCGCGGCGACATATACGAGATTGACACTTTTGAAAACCTGACGGAAGCGAGCAGGATTGGGGCTCAAAGCAGATATATCTCCACGATCGACCCGGAGACCACCATATTGTTTGCGGCGGAAGATTCCAAATTTACCGTTACAGTATTTACAGATATTGATTGCGGTTATTGCCGGAAACTGCACCGGGAAATGGATGAGTACAACAATCGTGGTATTAGCATCCGCTATATGTTCTTTCCGCGAAGCGGGCCTGACACACCAAGCTGGTTCAAAGCAGAGGAGGTCTGGTGTGCTGAATCAAGGCAGGAAGCTTTGACGCTGGCCAAGAGCAACATCACTGTTAATTCTGAGGATTGCGGCCTGACCCCGGTGGCCGCTCACTATGAAGTAGTCAACGCGCTGAATCTGCGCGGCACGCCGGCGATATTTACGGAACACGGCCAGCATATTATGGGCTATCGCTCGCCGGATGAACTCCTGCAGATTTTAGAAGACGAGGGCTGACGAGGGACGCGCTTCAGGAGATTCGAGCTTTCTTAAGCTCCTAGCGTTTCAGGTGCTGTGCTTTGTCCGGGACGCCCTTCCAGCTATCCGCATCAGCCGGAACATCACCAACTTCGGTAATAACCGGCCAGTCCTGGGACAGCTCTTCATTGAGCTTCAGGAACTGTTCCTGACCTTCCGGGACCTCGTCATCAGCATAAATCGCATCGACCGGGCACTCGGGTTCACACAGCGTGCAGTCGATGCACTCTTCCGGGTCGATAACCAGCATGTTCGGACCTTCATGGAAGCAGTCCACCGGGCACACTTCCACGCAATCCATGTACTTGCACTTGATGCAGTTTTCGATAACGACAAAGGTCACAGGTCTCTCCTGGTATCCCGGTGTTCAAAGCGCGGTACTTTAGCCGCAAAGTCTAATAATTCCAAGTGTATAAGCAAGGCTATATAGCTGATAAAGATATGGCTTTAAGTTAGAACTGGCGGGGGATACGGCCTCAGAGCCGGTTAGTCGGCGCAACTTCGTAATGCACAGCCTCAACTCCGGCCTTCCGCTGCTCCAGAAATTGCTTGAGAGCAATATTGCCGCTGGAAAAGGCGATCTCGTCCCACGGGATTTCCCCGGGCTCGTAAAGCTTCACGTCCAGGCTTTCGTCTCCGGCCGCGAATTCTGGTGTGGCCAGCTTGCCGCGGAAGAACACGTGCACCTGGCCTGCCTGGATCACGTCAACCACGGCCAGCATGGGGCCCAGGGTGACTTCAGCACAGGCTTCCTCGCGGGTTTCCCGCAGGGCAGCTTCACCCAGGTTTTCGCCCAGTTCCATGAAGCCTGCCGGCACCGTCCAGAAACCGAGTTGCGGCTTGATAGCACGTTTACACAGGAGGATCCGACCCTCGTGCTCGGTCACGCAGCCGACGACTGGCTTTGGGTTTTCATACAGTACCGTTGCGCAACCGGTGCAGACGTACCGCGGCATGGAATCATCGGCAGGCACCTCTACCCGGGTGTCACTGCCGCACTTGGGACAGTGTGAGAGGACGGTACCGAGGGGAGTGACGCTCACGATTCTGGCTGCTGCCTTCAGATTAGGGTGCGGCGCTATAGTTGCCTATCCGGCCAAAGTAATGCAAGGTTTCGAGCGGGCAGAACCACTGTTTTTGTGAGGCGAGTCCTGTTTTTGCAGCTCCCCAGAAAGCAATCTGGATAAGCCTGTAAGGCCGATATTCACGGGAGTTCGTCGATTGTTCACGGATGCTTGAAGGGTTGCTGGCAGATGATGCACCTGGTGCTGAGAACATGGATTTGCCTGACCGCACTGGTACTGCTCCGGTGTAGCGATACGCCGGAAACTGTTCAGCCAGTGCCGGGTACGAATCTCCCACGTTCGCCACCGGGCCAGGTCGTTGCGCCTGACAGCGAGTGGGAGACGCTTGGACGAGGTTACGTCTACAGTGACGCACCGGCATCCGATGCTGAGGGTAACGTCTATTATGTTGCGATTACCCAAAACCGAATTTACCGGATAAGCCCTGAAGGCCAGGTCGAAACCTTTGATACTGGTACCGCTATGACCATGGGCCTTACTTTTGGCCCTGAAGGCCGATTGTACGGTTGCAGAAACCGCGATGCGCAAATCGTTGTATATACGATTGACGGTGAGCGCGAAGTGCTGGTACAGGGTGAACTGACTCCCATACCGGGCAGACCGGGGGCGCCCAGCCAGTTCTGTAACGACCTGGCCGTGAGTTCGACAGGCGATATCTGGTTTACCGACCGCATCAACCGGCAGGTCAAGCATGTGGATGCAGCCGGAAAAGTAAGCGTTGTTGCCAGTGGTTTTCGTCCCAACGGAATCACCTTGTCTGCCGACGGATCGATGCTGGCCGTAACCGACAGCCTTAAACCGAAACTCTGGGCCTTTACTGTCGGCGAGGGCGGGAGCCTGACACTGGTCGAAGATTTCTTTGATCCGGTCATGATGGCCATAGATCTCGACGGTGAAGCGATCAACGAAGGACGGCCGGGTACCAACGGTATGACTGTAGACCAGGAAGGCCGGTACTTCGTCAGTTCATTTTTCGGTATCCAGGTATTTGACCCGCAGGGTAAATACATCGGCGTCATTGACAGGCCGACAAAGTTTGTCTCCAACCTGGCTTTCGGCGGCGAGAAATGTAACTACCTGTACGCGACGGGATTAAATGGCATTTACCGCCTGGCCACCCTGACAACGGGTGCGCATCATCACGCGCATGCAAAGGTTCCCGCGGAGCCTGTAGTTCAGGGTGACGCACCTGCCGAGACTCTGTAGTCACCAGGCCCATTAAGTTTGCACCGCTGATCACACCGTTCCGTGCACGGTGCTCTTCGGGCTCGTATAGCCTTCCAGCCCGACTTCGTGCGGGCTGGAAGGCTGCCGTCATTGATTACTGCTCAAGGCTTCGCCTTTCCCAGCATTAATTCGACTTCAAATTTTTCCGGCCCGGCTTCGCGAGGACTGGAAAAATAGTCTCATTGAATGGTACCGGGAGGGGGCGGCTCCCGGCCATCCATGGCCTCCGCCGCATTTGCGCGTCCCTGCGCGGCAGACTTGAACTCCATCCAATGGTACCGAGGGCCGGACTCGAACCGGCACGGGTTTTACCCCAACGGATTTTGAATCCGTCGCGTCTACCAATTTCGCCACCCCGGCTAATAACAACCAAGAATCGGGGTCGATCCACTGAATAGGGAGGCGCGATTCTATCCCGCGAAGGCTCTCCGCGCCATTGCCGGTACAATGCGCGGCGATGGAGCCGAGCGATTTCAGTTACGAACTTCCCGAGGAGTTGATTGCGCAGACGCCGCTGGCGCAGCGTGAATCGAGCAGACTTCTGCATGTTCCCGCGGCGGGCAATTTTCACGAACTGCGCTTCGCCGAGCTGGGCACTTTGTTACAACCCGGCGACCTGCTCGTGCTCAACGATACGCGGGTAATCCCTGCAAGGCTGTTCGGGCAGAAGGCCAGTGGCGGCAACGTGGAAATGTTGCTGGAGAGAATTCTCGAGCCTGAACTCGCGCTGGTGCAGTTACGTTCCAGCCGCTCACCGAAGGTCGGTACCGAACTGACTTTCGAGCCCGGCATCAATGCAACGGTGGAAGGACGGCAGGGGACATTTTTTGTGTTGCGCTTTCAGTCCGATATCGCGGACATCCTGGGCAAGCACGGCCATGTGCCGTTGCCACCCTATATTTCCCGGACAGGCGAACCGGCCGACCGGGAACGTTATCAAACCGTATACGCGCAGAAGCCGGGTGCCGTTGCTGCGCCCACCGCGGGTTTGCATTTCAGCAATGAACTGTTGCACGACTTGCAAAGCACCGGTGTAGAAGTTACCGAAATTACGCTGCACGTTGGTGCCGGTACATTTTCGCCGCTGCGGGAGGATCAACTTGAAGCCGGCCGTCTGCACGAAGAGCGCATCGAAGTCGGTGCCGAAGTGTGTGCGGCGGTTGAGCGTACACAGGCGCGCGGGGGGCGTGTGATAGCGGTCGGCACCACCGTGGTACGGGCCCTGGAATCTGCGGTCGTTGATGGTGAGTTGCGCCCGTTCAGCGGCGAGACCGAACTATTTATCAGGCCCGGTTATAGCTTTTCCGTTGTTGATGCGATGATCACCAACTTTCATTTACCGGAGTCTTCTTTACTCATGCTGGTCAGCGCCTTTCACGGCACGGACGCTATCCTGCGCGCGTATCGATATGCGGTCGAACAACGGTTTCGTTTATTCAGTTACGGCGATGCGATGTTCCTGGAGAAGCGCACGTGAGCGGATTTCGCTTTGAGCTGATTTGCGGTGACGGTGCCGCCCGCCGCGGCAGGCTGCATTTTCCACGCGGTACCGTCGAGACGCCCGCGTTCATGCCGGTGGGCACCTACGGCGCGGTTAAAACGCTGACGCCCGAAGAACTCGAAGGGCTCGGCGCCGAGATTATCCTGGGCAATACTTTCCACCTCATGCTACGGCCGGGTCCGGAAACCATTAGCAAACACGGCGGGCTGCACGGTTTCATGAACTGGCACAAACCTATCCTGACTGACTCAGGTGGTTTCCAGGTCTGGAGCCTGGCGTCCAGAAACAAGGTCAGCGAAGAGGGTGTCGAATTCCAGGCGCCGACCGACGGCACTAAGGTAATGCTCACGCCTGAGCGTTCCATGGAAGTGCAGAATGCGCTCGCAAGCGACATCCAGATGGTGTTCGACGAATGCACGGCACATCCGGCGACCGAAGACGAGGCACGCCGTTCGATGGAACTTTCACTGCGCTGGGCAAAGCGCAGCCGTGCGCGTTTCGATGAACTCGACAACCCTAACCGTGCATTGTTCGGAATTGTGCAGGGCGGTATGTACAACGAGCTGCGCATGGAATCGCTGGCGGGAATGGTCGATACAGGTTTCGAGGGCCTGGCGCTGGGCGGCTTGTCGGTAGGCGAAAGTCTCGATGAACGCACCGCGGTACTGGACCATATCCTGCCGCAGATGCCGGCAGACAAGCCGCGTTACCTGATGGGGGTCGGCCTCCCCACCGATATCGTGGACGCGGTCCTGCGTGGTATAGACATGTTCGACTGCGTGATCCCGACCCGCCACGCACGCAACGGCTACCTCTTTACCGAGACCGGCACCGTCCGGATTCGCAACACCCGTTACCGGGACGATACGGGACCCATTCAGGAGGGCTGTAAGTGCTATACCTGCCAGAATTACAGCCGTGCTTACTTACGCCACCTGGACAGTTGCGGCGAAATGCTGGGGTCTCGTCTGAACACCATCCACAACCTGCATTTCTACCTGCGCCTGATGGAGCGGATTCGAGGCGCCGCCGAGGCCGGCGGCCTGGCCGAATTTGCCCGCGAATTTGCAGGGCTGCAGGAGAATTCTGAAGGAACTGTGCCATAATACGCCGCCTTTTAAGGCTAGTAAGGCTAGTGACAGCCTTAACATTCCAGGAAAGTACAGGATATGGATTTCTTTATAAATAATGCCTACGCACAGGCAGCGCCCGCGGGGGCAGATCCGGGCTACAGCTCACTGATCATGCTGGTGGCTGTTTTTGTCATTTTCTATTTCCTGCTGATCCGTCCGCAGCAGAAACGGCAGAAAGAACATAAGGAACTGGTCAGTAAACTTGCCAAGGGCGACGAGGTAGCCACGGCCGGTGGTTTACTGGGCAAAGTAACCGACGTCAGGGAAAGCTTCGTAAAAGTCGAAATCGCCAATGACGTAGTCGTTACCGTGCAGAAACACACGGTGAGTACCGTTATGCCAAAAGGCACCATCAAGTCAGCCTGAGCCCGCTCTCGTTCATGAATCAAAACCCTGCATGGAGAAACCTGCTGGTCGCTGCGGTTATCGCGGTTGGCTTGCTGCTGGCACTGCCCAACATTTTCGGTGATACCCCGGCTATACAGGTGGGCCGCGCCGCCGGACAGCCACTGGATGACCTCGCAATCAGCCAGGCGGAAACTTTGCTCGCGGCCGTAAGTATTGAAACTACTGAAACGTATACAAAAGAAGGCCGGTTTCTGCTTACGTTTGCAGACGGCGAAACCCAGTCCCGCGCGCAGCGCGTGCTTGCGGATGGGCTGGGCAAGTCCTATATCGTTGCGCTGACCCGAACACCAAAAACTCCCGGGTGGATGCGTAGCGCTGGTCTGGAACCAATGAGCCTGGGTCTCGACTTGCGTGGCGGTGTTCATTTCGTGTTTGAAATCGATATGGAAGTCGCCATTCGGCAGAGGCTGGATATTCTTGCCAACGATGTCAGTCGCCGGCTCCGCGAAGAGAGGATCAGGCGGAATGTTCGCGTCAGCGGCGATGAGATTCGTATACGGGTGGGTGATCCGGCGGATCTCAACAGGGCGGAACAACTGGTCGCTGAATTTGAAGATGGATTGGATATACGCCGATCGGGCCAGGGAGAAAACGAACAAATCATTGTTCGCATGACCGAGGAACAGGTGCGCGCGAGGCAGGATTTTGCAGTCGATCAGAATATGGTGGTGCTGCGCCAGAGGGTTGACGAAGTTGGGGTCGCTGAGCCCGTGGTGCAACGGCAGGGGCGCGACCGGATCGTTGTTCAGCTACCGGGCGTAGACGATCCGTCGGAAGCAAAAGGCACACTTGATGCCAGGGCGACATTGGAATTTCGTATGGTCTGTGAGGGTCAGAATGCCTTTGAAGCCCAGCGTCGCGGCAGAGCACCGCTCGGTTGTGAGTTGTTTGCTGATCGTGAAGGACAGCCTGTATTGCTGAAACGCGGGACGATTGTCACCGGTGATCAGCTTATTGATGCCAATGCGACCTATGTGCAGGGGAGCCCGGCTGTAAACGTACGCCTTAATTCAGGCGGCGCCGCTTCGATGTTGCGCACTACCAGCGAAAATGTTGGTAAGCCGATGGCAGTGTTATACGTCGTGCAGGAACAAGAGATCATTGATCGCGATGGTGAGCAGGTTGCAGTGACCCGAACCGATCGCGAGGTAATTAATGTTGCAACCATTCAGGGCGTCTTCAGCAGCAGTTTTCAGATTACCGGGCTGGATGCTTTCGAGGCGCCACTTCTGGCCAGGCTGTTGAGGTCGGGGGCATTGGCGGCACCACTGTATATAGTCGAAGAGCGCACCATCGGGCCGAGCCTTGGCCAGGACAATATCGACAGCGGGTTTACGGCGATCCAGATTGGCCTGGTCTGCGTCATTTTGTTTATGGCACTGTACTACCGTGTGTTCGGCATCGTTGCCGACCTTGCCTTGTTCGCCAACCTCGTCCTGATTGTCGCCATACTGTCGATGCTGCAGGCCTCACTGACACTGCCGGGCATAGCCGGCATCGTGCTGACGGTGGGTATGGCGGTGGATGCGAACGTGCTGATATTCGAACGGATACGCGAGGAACTGCGTAACGGTAACTCGCCGCAGGCGAGCATTCATTCAGGTTACGAAAAAGCGCTGTCAACGATTGCAGATGCAAACGTAACCACGCTTATTGCTGCAGTCGTTTTGTTTGCATTCGGTACAGGACCCATCAAGGGCTTCGCAATCACGCTGTCCGTGGGCATCGCAACCTCCATGTTTACGTCGATTATCGGAACCCGAACCGTCATTAACCTGCTTTACGGGGGGCGCCGCCTTGATCGGCTGCCAATTTGACGATGAAACTTGTCAGCGGAGAAACCGAAATAGACTTCATGGGTAAGCGCAAGCTTGCCGCGATATTGTCTGTTGTGCTGATTTTGGTATCCACGGCGTCGCTGATTGGGCGCAGCCTGAACTTTGGCGTTGATTTCACCGGCGGACTGCTCATAGAGGTCGGTTATGAAACAACAGCCGATCTCGAAAATATCCGCTCCCGCCTCGCGAATGCAGGCTTCGAAGATGCCAAGGCTCAGAATTTTGGCACCGAGCAGGATGTGCTGATTCGCCTGATGCCCCGGGAAGCAGGCGAAACGGGTCAGCCTGGGGGTGAATCGCCGGAGGCAGAGGACAGTACGGCCAAGCTTGGCGAGCAGATACTCCAGGTGCTGCAGAGTGACGGCATTGCAGCGGAACTGCGGCGCGTAGAGTTTGTCGGGCCCCAGGTAGGCCGGGAGCTGACGGAGCGCGGCGGAACAGCCATGATTTTCGCGTTATTGATGATCCTCGCGTACATCATGTTTCGTTTTCAGTGGAAGTTTGCGATTGGCTCAGTTGCCGCACTTGTCCATGACGTGATTATCGTGATAGGTGTCTTTTCGGTATTGCAGTTGCCGTTCGATCTTTCCGTACTTGCCGCCATATTGGCCGTGATTGGTTATTCGCTGAATGACACCATTGTTGTGTTTGACAGGATTCGTGAAAACTTCCGCCAGATACGGCGCGGTACGTCGGCGGCGATTATGAACACATCGATTAACCAGATGCTGGGCCGGACCCTGATAACCAGCCTGACGACCCTCGTGGTGCTGCTGGCACTCTTTTTCCTCGGCGGCGAGGCGGTACGCGGATTCGCGACGGCGCTGATTATCGGCATAGTCGTGGGAACCTATTCATCGATCTATACAGCCAGCACAACGGCCCTGGCGCTCGATGTGAAACCCGCAGACCTGCTCGAGGTGAAGAAAGAAGAAGTTGATGACTTGCCCTGAACTGACGAGTGCATAAGCGGCGCGGCGGTAGCTGCGTCTGGCCGCCGCAGGCGGCGCAGTTAATGCACGGGTTTTTTTATTCGTTAGCAGCGTCTGCCATGGTTGGCCCGAGAAAGGGCTTGAGCAGTTTTTCCAGTTCGGCATGTACCTTGGGCGCGCCTGCAATGATGTTCCCGGTTTCGAGGTAATCCCCGTCGTCGGTCATGCTGCTGATCATGCCGCCTGCCTCGCACAGTATCAGGCTGCCGGCCGCGATATCCCATATCTGCAACCCGAACTCCCAGAAGCCATCCATGCGCCCTGAAGCAAGGTAACAGAGGTCGAGCGCTGCCGAACCGGGGCGGCGTACATCACCGGCCACGTGCATAACCGCGCGGAACTGGTTCAGGTACTGCTCCATCCACCGGTCGTTCTCCCGATAGGGGAAGCCGGTGCCGATTAGCGATCCTTCCAGAACCCGGTTCACATCAACCCTGATCCGGCGGCCCTCCAGTTGAGCGCCGACACCGCGAATCGCCGTAAACAGTTCCTGGCGATTGGGGTCATACACAACGCCGACTTCCATGCGGCCCTTGACCTGTATTCCTATCGAAACCGCAAATACCGGGAAACCGTGTATGTAATTGGTTGTCCCATCCAGGGGGTCAATGATCCAGATGACTTCGTCACCGCCCTGTCTGCCGGTTTCTTCACCCAGGATGCCATGGTCGGGATAGCGCTCATGCACGCTCTCGATAATGATTTGCTCGGCGGCCAGGTCCACCTGCGTCACGAACTCGTTGCGCGATTTGCTGCGCACATCCAGTTCGTCCAGCCGCTTTATGTAGCGCATGGAGGAGTCGCCGGCGCGGCGGGCGGCCTGAATCGCAGTATTCAGCAGTGCTTGCATATCAGTTCCGGAAGACCGGGGGACGAGCCCGGAAGCGGGTGAGCGCGGTAGAATAGCAAACCCTGAGCCCGCAGAGAAAACGGGCATAGCCAACAACCGGAATACGCATGACCTTTCCAATCCGCTTTGTCCTTTGCGAGACGTCGCATCCCGGGAATATCGGGGCAGCCGCGCGGGCCATCAAGACGATGGGCTTCAGCGACCTTGTGCTCGTCAATCCGCAGGAATTCCCGAGTCGGGAGGCCGACGCGCGCGCGTCGAGTGCGGTCGATGTGCTGATCCAGGCACGCGTCGAATCGAGCCTGGAGAATGCGATTGCAGATTGCGGGCTCGTTGTCGGAACCAGCGCACGTCGCCGGAGTACCCGCTGGCCGGAACTCGATCCGCGCGAATGCGCCACGGAAGTGCTTAAGGTCAGCACGGTCAGCCCGGTTGCGATTGTTTTTGGTACAGAGCGTTCGGGCCTCGAGAACGAACAGATGGATCTCTGTAACGCACTTGTGCACATACCGGCGAATCCTGACTACAGCTCGCTGAATATGGCGGCGGCGGTGCAACTGATCGCCTATGAACTGCGTATGGCCCAGGGGGAAAGCGACCCGCCGCAGTTACCGGAATTTCCGCCCGCAACGGCCGGCGACATGGAATTATTTTATGAGCATCTCTGGCGTGTGCTGGTCGCCAGCGGTTTTTTAAAACCGGATAACCCGAGACAGTTGCGGCGAAAATTGCGGCGTTTGTTTAACCGAGCGCGGCTGGACGAGAACGAACTGAAGATACTGCGCGGTGTGCTGTCCTCGGTCGAGCAGGGCGGAACGATAGAGGCGGATCAGCAGGACGAAGCGGCTGGACGGAGGCAATGCTCGTGACAGCTGAAGTCATTTACCTGGACTATGCGGCCACCAGCCCGGTGGACCCGAGGGTGCGCGAACAGATGAATCGGTGGCTCGATAACCGGGACGGGTTCGGCAACCCATCCAGTGCGCATAGCGTCGGGACGCGCGCCGCCGATGCGGTTGAGCGGGCCGCAGCTGAAGTGGCAGAACTGGTAAATGCAAAGCCTTCGGAGATCGTCTGGACGTCCGGTGCGACGGAATCAGATAACCTCGCGGTCATTGGCGCTGCGCAGTTCAGGCGAATACGGGGACAACACATCGTTACGGTCGCGACGGAGCACAAGGCAGTTCTGGAGAGTTGCGCGTTTCTCGAGACCCGGGGGTTCGAGGTCACCCTGCTGCAGCCTGATGAGTCCGGTCTTGTCAGTTCCGGAAAAATCGCAGCAGCGTTGCGGCCAGACACCGTCCTGGTGTCTGTAATGCACGCCAACAACGAGATTGGGGTCGTTCAGGACATCGGCGCGATTGGCAAATTGTGCCGGCAGCATGACGTCCTGTTTCATGTAGACGCAGCCCAGAGCGCCGGCAAGCTGCCCATAGACATCCGGGCGCAGCAGATCGATTTGCTGTCCCTGAATGCACATAAAGCCTGCGGTCCCCAGGGCATAGGTGTGCTCGTCCTCGACACCGACCGCATACGGCGGGTTGAACCGCGTATGTTCGGCGGAGGGCAGCAACGTGGCCTGCGGCCCGGGACACTCCCGGTGCACCAGATCGTGGGCATGGGGGCGACCATGAAGCTGCTTACAGACGGTATGGATGCGGAAGTACGGCAACTGACGGCCCTGCGGGACCATTTGTGGGCGGGCATCCGTGACTTGCCCGGCGTCGTCATGAACGGCCACCCGGACCATCGTTTATGTTCGATACTGAACGTGAGCGTGGACGGGGTTGAGGGCGAAAGTCTGCGCTTTGCTTTAAGCGACCTTGCAGTTGCAAGCGGTTCGGCCTGTAATTCCTTGAACGGAGAGCCGTCCTACGTGTTGCGGAGTTTAGGGAGGACGGATCGGCAGGCAGAAGCATCCATTCGTTTCAGCGTCGGGCGTTTCAGTACCGAGGCGGAGGCAGACCAGGCGGTTCGCTCGTTTGTCGCTGCCGTCGAATTCCTGCAGTCACTGAGTCCCGTAAGAATAGCCGGTTGAACTCCATGCACAGGTATAACGATGCCGTTGGCAAGTATTTCCTTCATCCGCCCCTGGAGGCCGGAAGCGATCTCAGGGGCGAGGCCGGCTCGCTAGCGCAGGGAGTATGGGTGTGTGTTTCGGCAGATGTGCAGGACGGGATTCTGCGCAATGCGGGTTTCCGTGCCTTCGCCTGTCCACATATAATTGCGGCCTGCAACCGGGTCATGGAACACCTTGAGGGTCGTCCCGCGGGCGCACTGTGCGAAGTAGAGCCAGAGGTATTACAGACCCAGTTCGACATTCCTGTCGAAAAAGCAGGTAAACTACTGATTTTGAAGGATGCGCTACTAGCCTGTTATGCCGATTATCAGGCGGGCGGAGAGCGCCTGAGCGCGTCCTGAGAGGCTGAAGATGGCAATTACATTGACGGACAGCGCTGCCCGGCGGGTGCGCAGTTACCTGGAAAAACGCGGAAGCGGCATAGGCCTGCGGCTGGGTATCAAGAAAACCGGCTGTTCAGGCTTTGCTTACGTTATTAACTATGCGGATGAAGCAGGGCCGGAGGACATCGTGTTTGAAGACAGCGGAATATCGGTGGTCGTGGACCCCGATAGCCTCAAACTCATCGACGGCACCGAAGTCGATTTTGTCAAGGAAGGGCTGAACGAGGCATTCAAGTTCAGAAATCCCAAGGCCACCAGCGAGTGTGGCTGTGGAGAAAGTTTCAGCGTCTGACGCACTTATGCGTACTTGTATATGCCGGTCGGGCAGGCGTCACCGCATCTATTCAACAACAAACAAAGGAATCAGGGCTTTATGGCAAGCGAAAGAACGTTATCTATTATCAAACCCGACGGTGTGGAGAAAAACCTTGTAGGCGAAATCTATAAAAGGTTTGAGAGCGCGGAACTCAGCATCATCGCAGCGCGCATGATTCATTTATCGAAAGAACAGGCGGAAGGTTTTTATGCAGTACACAGAGAACGCCCGTTTTTTAACGACCTGGTTGCCTACATGACTTCCGGGCCGGTTATGGTGCAGGCACTTGAAGGGGAAAATGCCATCGAACAAAACAGGACCTTGATGGGCGCCACAAACCCGGCGGAAGCGGATGCAGGGACTATTCGTGCAGATTTTGCCGCGAGTATCGAAGAAAATGTCGTTCACGGATCAGATGGAGCGGATACCGCGAGCCAGGAGATCGAATTCTTCTTTGGCGACGGCGGCATTTGTCCGCGTACACGTTAAGCGGCCCGGTTCACGCCATTTTTAAGAACTCATTTGACAGTGATTCGTATGAACGTCCCGGTCAAATCCTCACCCGATAGTCTGCTCGGCATGCCGCGTAGCGAGCTTGAGAGCTGGTTTGCGGAACGGGGCGAGAAGCCCTTCCGCGCACGCCAGCTTATGCGGTGGATATACCGCCGGTCGGTACTCGAAACCGACAAGATGACCGACCTCAGCCTGGCGCTGCGTGAGTCGCTTGCCCGGTGCGTGGAGCTCGCGCTGCCGCCGGTGAGGGAACGCCAGGATTCCGCCGACGGTACGGTCAAGTGGCTGCTGGATATGGGCCAGGGGCAGGATGTGGAGATAGTATTCATACCCGAAGACCAGCGCGGCACCCTGTGTGTTTCCTCGCAGGTTGGCTGTGCAATGGATTGCCCCTTTTGTGCAACAGGCCGGCAGGGATTCAACCGTAATTTATCTGCGGCCGAAATTATCGGCCAGGTAATACTGGCGATACGCGAACTCGGCGGTACCGGTGAAGACTCACCGGTCAGTAATGTCGTTTTTATGGGCATGGGCGAGCCGCTGGCGAATCTCAAGGAAGTGGTCAAAGCCTGTAATTTGCTGACCGATGACCTGGCATTCGGTATTTCCCGGCGCCGGGTCACCGTCAGCACCTCCGGCCTTGTGCCGCAGATCCGACGTCTGGCCGATGTCAGCAATGTTGCGCTGGCTATCTCTTTACATGCCGGCAGCAACGAACTCCGGGATGAGCTTGTACCTATTAACAGGCGTCATCCGATAGCTGAATTGCTGGACGCCTGCTGGAGTTATGCGGATCAGACCAACAGCAAACAGATCACTTTCGAGTACATTATGCTGGATGGCCTGAATGATCAGCCTCACCAGGCCCGTGAACTGGCGAGTCTGCTGGTGGGGCGACCAGCGAAAGTGAACCTGATACCTTTTAATCCTGTACCCGGGGCGCCTTACGAACGGTCACCGGGACAGACAGTTGACGCATTCAGGAAGGTGTTAATGGACAAGGGGGTCGTTACCATTACACGCAGGCCGCGCGGTGACGATATAGCTGCGGCTTGCGGTCAGCTGGCCGGTAACCTGGACAATCGTATCAGAGTGCCACTAGGCACTAAAACCATGCACACGGTGCACAGAGCATAATTATGCGCAAGCTCATCTTCATAATTCTGGCGGTACTGATTAGTGGCTGCATCACGACGACGTCGGGGAACGTGAATACACCGGCTCCGAAAGAAGAGATAGCCCGCCTTAACCTGGAGCTTGGTATCGGCTATCTGCGCCAGAACGAACTGGAACAGGCGAGGACCAAGCTTGAAAAGTCCATTCAGAATAACCCGGACAACCCGGATGCACACAGGACGCTGGGGCTGGTTTATGAGCGTATGGGCGAGCTCGAAAGCGCCGAGAAGGAGTACCGCATCGCCCTGAGGCAGGCACCCGATGCTCCGGATGTGATGGAGCAGCTTGCCGTTTACCTGTGCCTGCACGGTGATGTGGACGAGGCGCTGAAATTATTCAACAGAGCCGTGGAGATTCCGCTGAACCCGCGGCGCTATGTTATTTACACCAACGCGGGCACTTGTGTGAAGCGTCAGGAGAACCTTGAACTGGCAGAAACCTACCTGCGCAGGGCTTTGGAACTAAACGTGCAATACGCAACCGCGCTGCTGCAAATGTCGGATGTTGCATACCGGCGTGAAAACTTCCTCCAGTCGCGGGCATTCGTGGAACGTTACCTCACAGCTGCGGATCCATCGCCCGCAGTGCTGTGGCTCGCCTACCGGGTAGAGAATGCACTCGGCGATAAACTAGCCGCGGATACCTTCGCCAAACGCTTACTCAGGGATTTTCCGAGATCTGCAGAAGCCCGGGAGCTTCTCGAACAAAGGCGCAATGCAGGATAAAGCCGACAATCAGCCGGACACTGGAACAGCAGGCTCGGGCGCGCGTTTGCGCGGTGCACGGGAAGCGGCTGCTGTAAGCGTTGATGAAGTCGCCGACGAGCTGCATCTTGATCGCAACATCATTCTCGCGCTCGAAGCGGAGGACTATGCAGTAATGGGTGCACCGGTATTTGTAAAAGGCCACTTGCGCAGCTATGCACGCTTCCTGGGTTTGCCTGAAGATGAGGTTGCCGATAATTATCAGGGCAGCGAGCCCGAAGCGGATGAATTCCGGACACATTCCGCACCGACGATCGTAAAGTCGGGCGCCAACCTGTCGAATTTTATTCTGTGGGTAATGCTTACCATCATAGTGCTGGTGGGTATCATTTATTTCGCGGCAGGAGATGAAGAGATCGAACCCCAGGATTTCGTGGAAATTGTGCCGGCTCCGGCGCCTGTTCAGGAGGTAGTTGAGGAGTCAGACGAGACACCGGAAGCGGCTGTTGATGTAGAGGCCAGGCCTGACTTGGAGCCAGGCACGGCGGCCGAGCCGGAGATTGCAGAAGCGCCGGTTGCTGAAGTCGTGCCGCCTGAGCCGGAGGTCGAGCAACCGCCACCTGTGGTTCAAACAGTAAGCCTCGGGCTGGAGTTTTCAGCGGAATGCTGGGTCGAGATATCAGATTCGCAGCGGCGGTTGCTCTACGGGCTCGAGAAAGCGGGCGTTACCCGCGTACTGGATGGAGTTCCTCCGTTTCGCCTGTTCCTCGGTAACACGGAGGCGGTAGAGGTGAGCATAGAAGGACGAAGTTATGAAGTGCCGCGCGCGGTTCGCACTGGCAGCAATATGGCACGTTTTGTCATCGATGAAAGCATAATTACCCGGATGCAAAACCAATGAGTGGCAAAATCACCGGGATTCGCGGGATGGGCGATATTTTGCCCGACGAAACGCCGCTGTGGCAGCAGGTCGAAGCCGTATTGCGCGACACTTTGCAGTCTTATGGTTATCGCGAGCTGCGCGTGCCTGTAGTTGAACGTACCGAGCTTTTTAAACGATCCATCGGTGAAGTTACCGATATTGTCGAAAAAGAGATGTACACCTTCGACGATCGCAACAGCGAGAGCCTGACGCTGCGCCCCGAGGCTACGGCCGGCATCGTTCGCGCGGGCATAGCCCACGGCCTGTTTCACAATCAGAAACAGAAAATCTGGTCCGGCGGGCCCATGTTTCGCTACGAGAAACCGCAGAAGGGGAGATACCGTCAGTTTCACCAGTTCGATGTAGAAGCTTTCGGCTTCGAAGGGCCGGATATCGATGCAGAACTGATCGCTATTTCCGCACGCATCTGGAAGAAGCTCGGCCTTGACTCAATCGAACTACAGCTGAACTCGCTGGGTACACCCGAATCTCGCAACGCATACAGGAACGAGTTGATCGAGTATTTCGGTGCTCATGAAAACAGCCTGGATGATGAAAGCCGCGAAAGGCTGCAGCGAAACCCGATGCGGCTTCTGGATAGCAAACATCCGGATATGCAGGCATTGATAAAAGCAGCCCCGCGTATCGCGGACCACCTGGATAGCAAATCAGCGGAACACTTTGCGAGTCTGCAGGAACTGCTTGGCGACATCGGCATAACGTACACGGTTAACAGCAGGCTGGTTCGCGGCCTGGACTATTACTCGCGCACGGTGTTCGAATGGGTGACTGATCAGCTGGGAGCGCAGGGCGCGATATGTTCGGGCGGGCGCTACGATGGGCTGGTGGATCACCTGGGCGGGCGCCAGACGCCGGCAATAGGCTGGGCCATCGGCATGGAGCGGCTGGTAGAGATGGTGCGGATCAGCAATAAACTGGCCACGGACACCGGGCCTGATGTCTATTTTGTTGCGGTGGGTGACCAAGCCTCCCGGCAGGCATTTAAACTTGTGGAATCATTGCGCGATAATGCGCCGGATCTGGCGATTGAGCTGAATGCCGGTGCGGGGTCGTTTAAGTCACAATTTAAGCGAGCTGACAAAAGTGGTGCGGCGATCGCGCTGATTCTTGGCGAAGCGGAGCTGGATTCAAAATCAATCGGTGTCAAAGCCCTGCGCAATACCGAAGAGCAGGAAACAGTATCCTGGGATGGCATCATCACGGCGATACGAGCACGTTTGAACTAAGCACGCGTGAGCAAAGCAAAGAGCATAGCCGAACCCCGGCTTACGACCGGGCGCGGCACGAGGAAGATTTACGGTGGATGAATTTCTTACTGACGAGGAGCAGGCGGAACGTGCCAAGAAATGGCTGCGGGAGAATACCGTGTTCGTTGTCGCAGGTGTGACCATTGGACTGGGCTCATTGTTCGGCTATCAGCAGTGGCAGGACTATTCGCAAAACCAGGCATCGGAAGCGTCGGCGATCTGGGAGCAATTGCGTTCGGCAGTTGATGGCAAACGCTTTAATGAGGTTACAGAAACGCTGGAGTTGCTCGAGAAAGACTTCACCTCGACGCCATACCTCGACCAGGCGCGCCTTGCGCTTGCGCGTATGTACGTGGAGCGCAATGAGATTGATGTCGCGCTCGAACAACTCGCGTTGCTTGCCCGCAGTGGCGGCGATGTGCAACTGAGGCGAGTCGCGGAGTTTCGAATGGCCCAGTTACTTAATTATCTCGAGCGCTACGAAGAGGCGCTTGGCGTTCTTGGGCAGCCGGATACTAATGCGTTCGCCGCTCAGTATCACGAGTTAAAGGGAGATGTGTTGTTTGCGCAGGGTGAAATGGAAGGTGCGCGCGTAGAGTACAAGGCGGCACTGAATGTGGGTGACGGGGCTTCTATGGATCGCACATTGGTTCAGATGAAGCTGGATGATGTGGCCGGATTACTTGCCGGCGGCGTTACTATGCCACTCGACGCTCCAAATGACGCTCCAGTAGATAATGTTGTACCGGTCGAAGACCCGGCAACTGATACTGGCCCGGAACCGGACACTCAACCTGCATCGTAGCAAGGCGGATACCTGCTCATGATCGGACGACGACTAAAGTCTGCGCATTTTCCTGTTCTCGCCGGATGGCTGGCGTGCGCGGTGCTGCTCGGTGCCTGCAGCGGTAACGAAATCGATCCAGACGAACTGCCTGCCGAACTGGTCGAGTTCAAAAAGACGCTGGACATTCGCAAAGTCTGGAGCACCGGAGTCGGCGGGGAATCTGAATTTCTACGCTTAGGTCTCCGGCCGGCCAGCGACGGCAGTCGTATTTATGCGGCCGCCCACGATGGCGCGGTTGTGGCTATCGATGTGGAGCGGGGCAAAAAGGTATGGAAATCCGGGACCGAACTCCCGTTGTCTGCCGGCCCGGCAACGGATGGCAAGCTCGTTGTCGCCGGTTCCAGTGACGGCGACATCGTGGCCCTGGATGCGGTTAGCGGCGAAGTCCTCTGGGTCACTCGCGTGACCAGTGAAGTCCTGTCATCGCCGGCACTTGCGCCGGGCAGCGTTATTGTTCGCACGGTCAACGGAAAATTGTCTGCCCTGGACCGCACCAGCGGTGAGCAGATCTGGTCGATTCAGCAGTCGATGCCAAGCCTGTCCGTGCGCGGTACTTCGGCACCGATAGTAACGCGCAGCCTTGCCGTCAGCGGGTTCGACAACGGTCGCGTGTCGGCTTTTGACCTGGCTGACGGCAGCGTTATATGGGACGTACTCATGGAGCCGCCGAGCGGCAGAACTGCCATCGAAAGACTGATCGATATTAATTCGACCGTTCAGGCTGCAGGCGGCGATATTTATGCCGTGGGCTACCAGGGGCAGCTTGGTGCAATTGCCATTGAATCCGGCCAGTTGCTGTGGTCGCGGGAGATGTCGAGTTATACGGGCCTCACCCTGGATATCAGGACCATTTACCTTGCCGATGAACGGAGCGTGTTGCTCGCCTTGTCCCGTGGCTCGGGGCGCGAATTATGGCGCCGCTCGGATCTTCGCAACCGGGATGCAACCGCACCCGCGGTAATTGCCGGTTCGGTGGTTGTCGGCGATTTTGAGGGTTACCTGCACTGGTTCGATCTTGAGACCGGTGACCTGCAGGCACGCATCAAGGCCGGCTCAAACCGGATTACGTCGCAACCACTGGTCGTCAACGAACGACTGTACGTGATTAATGATGGCGGCACCCTGTCCGCCTTTGAAATCCGGCAGGCGAAAGACTAGGGGGTGCGTTCTGCTTCCCGCCATTGCACTTGTTGGACGACCTAACGTAGGCAAATCAACCCTGTTCAACCGGTTGACGGGCACGCGCGATGCGCTGGTGGCCGACTTCCCGGGGCTTACCCGCGACCGCCTGTATGGTTACAGCCGCACCGAAGCCGGCGCGGCCGTTATTATCGATACGGGCGGTCTCAGTGGCGAAAGCGACCAGATAAGTGAGCTGATGGCGCGCCAGGTGCAGTTCGCTGTCGATGAAGCCGACGCGGTTGTGTTCATGGTGGAAGCGGCCGCGGGGCTGACGGCGGGTGACGAAGCCATCGCTGAACTCCTGCGACGATCCGGCAAATCCGTGGTCATTGCCGTCAACAAGGCCGAGGGGCTGCCACAGGAAGAATCTGCCGCCGAGTTCTGGTCATTGGGGATGGGCGACCCGCTGTCGATTTCCGCAACGCGGGGTGATCGCATAAAGGAATTGCTCCGGCAGTTATTCGAACTGTGTGAAGGTGAGGGCTCTGCAGAAGCCAGGAGGCCGACGCCGGTCGGAACCCGCATCGCGGTGGTCGGTCGCCCCAACGTAGGCAAATCCACATTGATCAATCGCTACCTGGGTGAAGACAGGCTGGTCACGGTGGATGAGGCGGGCACAACCCGGGACAGTATTTACGTACCGTTCGAATCCAACGGTCACAAGTATGTGTTGGTCGACACCGCGGGCATACGCCGGCGAGCGAAAGTAGCGGGGAGCATTGAGAAATTCAGTGTCGTCAAATCGCTCAAGGCGATTGAGGAGGCCGACGCAGTCATGGTGCTGCTCGATGCGCAGGAGGGGATCGCAGAACAGGATGTCTCGCTGATCGGCCTGGTGCTGGAGCGGGGACGTGCGCTGGCTATAGGCATCAACAAGTGGGACGGTTTATCCAACGCCGACCGGACGGTAATAAAGAACGAACTGGACCGGCGCCTGCCGTTTCTGGATTTCGTGGAACGGCACACCGTATCGGCAAAACACGGCAGCAATATTTACGACCTGCTGGCCAGCGCGGCGCGCGGTGCTGAATGTGCGTTCAGCGAGTTGCCGACCAGCCGCCTGTCGCAGGTGCTTGTCAATGCGGTGGAAGCGCATCCGCCGCCGGTCGTCCGGGGGCGGCGTATCAAGCTTAGCTACGCGCACCAGGGCGGCCGTAACCCGCCGGTCATTGTCATTCACGGTAACCAGACCGAACGCCTGCCCGGCAGCTACAGGCGCTACCTGGCCAATGCGATCCGGAAGGCTTTTGGACTGACCGGGACGCCCCTGCGGATCGAGATGGTCACCGGCCGTAATCCTTTTGCCGGCAAGCGCAACCGGCTCACGCCCCGGCAGGTGCGACGCCGCCAGCGCGTGCGGTCGCGGGGCAAGCGTTGATATCCGCGCTCTGCCGCTGTTATGAAGATATAACCAATCGGCGCAACATTCCCGTCCAGACTAACGCATAATATCCATTGTTTACAGTAACATGAGAGCAACACTTGAGTACTGCTCGTAAATATTTTGACTACCCCGGCAGCTTTGAAATGCGCCGCGGCGGCAGCCTTCAGAAACCCCGGATCGCCTACGAGACCTGGGGCGAACTCAACGCTGCGCGGGATAATGCCGTCTGCATATTTACGGGTCTGTCGCCGTCCGCACATGCAAGTTCTTCGGCCGAGGATCCGGCGCCGGGATGGTGGGAGGAAATCGTAGGGCCTTCACGGCCGATTGATACTCGTCGCCTGTTCGTGGTCTGCATGAACTCACTGGGCGGTTGCTTCGGTTCCACAGGGCCTGCATCAACAGATCCTGCGACCGGCAAGCCTTACCGGCTGTCGTTTCCCGTACTGACCCTCGAGGATGTCGCAACGATGGGCCGAGAGGTGCTGCTAAGCCTGGGCATCGAACGCCTGAACACGCTCATCGGCCCCTCGATGGGCGGTATGACGGCGCAGGCCTATGCCGCGATATATCCCGGCACCTACGAACGCTTACTGCTGATTTCGACTGCGTCGCGCTCGTTGCCCTTTGCGACGGCATTACGTTCGCTGCAAAGGGAACTCATCCGGCGTGATCCCGATTGGCAGGAAGGTAGCTACGGTGATGGGCGGGGGCCGATTACGGGCATGCGGCTGGCCCGCAAGCTGGGCATGATTACCTACCGGTCTGCTGAAGAATGGGAACAGCGTTTCGGGCGCGAACGCATTCCGGAGGAGCGCCAGTCGGGGAATCCTTTTGCGCTGGATTTCGAAGTCGAGTCCTACCTCGAGGCGCATGCCAACAAGTTTACCGGTCAGTTCGATCCTAACTGCTACTTGTACCTGTCGCGCGCATCCGACCTGTTCGACATTGCCGAGCACGGCGGTTCCGTTGCAGCGGGACTTGCCCGAATCGATGCCAACAGGACACTCGTAATTGGCGTGGCCAGCGATATGCTGTTCCCGCTGCATCAGCAGCAGGAACTGGCCGAGGGGATGGCAGCGGCAGGTCGCGAGGTGACATTTATCGAACTGCCGTCGATCCAGGGACACGATTCCTTCCTGGTCGACATGGACCGTTTCCGCCCGCCTGTGCACGATTTTCTCGCGGACGACTGAGTTTGTTATTTCTTGCGGATTTTCTCCACGCTGGCAATCATGCTGCCACGCGCGAGTCGTGCCTCGATGCGATCCCCGGTTTTTACATGCCCGGTCGTCCGTAGGACTGCACCTGTTTTCACGTCCCGTACGATCGCATAACCGCGTTCGAGTGTCGCAAGCGGGCTGACTGCGTTCAGGTTCCCGGCGGCGATGGCGACGCGGCTTTCCAGCGTGGCCAGGCGCCGGCCCAGTGTGTGGCCCAGGGCGTCGCGCAATGCGCGGGTACGGTCGAGATCGCGGCGTATTCTTTCGACCGGAGCGGTTCCGCGAAGCCGTTGCAGCGTTTGTGCGCCGGCAAGGCGGCGAAACTCAAGGTAGTTGCGGGTACCGTTCGCCATTTGCCGGACCAGGTCATCACTGCGCTGTTGCAGTTGCTGCAGGATCGTACCCGGATGCATAAGCCGCATGCGTGCATTGAGTTGACCGATTTCGTCACGGTAGTCTGCCCAGTGCCGCTGTACCAGCCTTGCCAGCCGCCGCTCCTGCCCGGCGATATTTCGCAGCAACTCGATACTGTCCGGAACAACAATTTCAGCAGCGCCGGAAGGCGTTGGTGCTCTCAGGTCTGCAACGAGATCCGTGATCGTAAAATCAACCTCGTGACCAACGCCGGAAACTACGGGAAGAGGGCAGGCGTAGATTGCACGCGCAACCTTTTCTTCGTTGAAGCACCACAAATCTTCAAGCGAGCCTCCGCCGCGGGCAACGATGAGCACATCGACTTCGTTGCGTGTGGATGCCTGTGCAATAGCGCTGACAATTTCTTCCGTGGCGGCCGCGCCCTGCACGCGCGTCGGGTAGATGATGACCGGTACAGCCGGAAAACGGCGTGCCAGGATTTTCAGGATGTCACGGACCGCGGCACCGGTGGGCGAGGTAACGATACCGATGCAGCGGGGCACGGGCGGAAGGCTTTGCTTATGCCGTTCGTCGAACAGACCCTCGTTGTTTAGCTGTTTCTTGAGTTCCTCGAAACGCCGCCTTAGCACGCCCTCGCCGGCAGCCTCCATCTGTTCGACTATCAGTTGGTAGGAGCCGCGCGGTTCATAGATGCTGACGCGGGCCTGCACCAGGACCTGGTCGCCGTCTTCCGGTTGAAACGTGAGCCGCCGGTTGGTGTTACGGAACATCGCGCAGCGTACCTGCGCCTGTTCGTCCTTGAGGCTGAAATACATGTGCCCGGAGGCCGGCTGGGCCAGGTTGGAAAGCTCGCCGGCAACCCACAGTGGCGGCAGTCCGGCTTCCAGGATGCGGCGCGCCTCCCGGTTTAGCCGGCTAACCGTGAAGATATCTGCATCCGGGGCCTCTGCAGGGGGTTTGGGGGGCTTGCTCAAGCGGCTAAGGCTCTCCGTTTCAGGGCGGGTGTGACGCAGGTAGTTTACGCGGATTTGCTCGAAGCGTAACATTAGCGGTTTAACCTCACCCAGCGGGTCAGGTAACCCGCCTGAAGTTGAGAGGGCAGGCATGAATAAGGAAGCATTATGCGAATAGCCGGGGAAGGACTCACATTCGATGATGTCTTACTGCGCCCGGAATATTCTGATGTCTTGCCCCGCGAAGTCGCCCTTCGCACCCACGTGACCCGCGAAATAGAATTGAACATCCCGCTTGCCTCGGCGGCGATGGATACGGTCACCGAGTCCCCGCTTGCGATTGCCCTTGCCCAGGAAGGCGGCATCGGCGTTATTCACAAGAACATGAGCGCCGCCGACCAGGCGCGGGAAGTCCGCCGCGTCAAGAAATTCGAGAGCGGCATCGTAACCAACCCCATTACCGTTGCACCCGACAAATCAATTCAGGAAGTGATCGAGCTGACCCGCGCCAAGGGTATTTCCGGTATGCCAGTAGTCGACAACGGTAAAACTGTCGGTATTGTTACGCACCGCGATTTACGCTTTGAAACCCAGATGGATGCGCCCGTTTCATCCGTTATGACGCCACAGGACAAACTGGTCACGGTGGGCGAGGGTGCGGACAAGGAAGAAGTGTTGTTACTGCTGCACAAATTCCGGATCGAAAAAGTCCTGATTGTCAATGATGACTACGAGCTTCGCGGCATGATTACCGCCAAGGATTTCCAGAAGGCTGTTGATTACCCGCTGGCGTGTAAAGATGCGCGTGGCGCGTTGCGGGTTGGTGCAGCGGTCGGTACCGGCGGCGATACCGACGAACGCGTCGAACAACTGGTTGAATCGGGTGTCGACCTGCTGGTAGTAGACACCGCTCACGGGTACACGAAGGGTGTTATCGACCGGGTTAAAGCCGTCAAGTCAGCGTATCCGGACATGCAGGTTGTTGCCGGTAATATTATTTCCGGCGATGCCGCTAAAGAGCTGGTAAAAGCAGGCGTCGATGGCGTGAAAGTCGGCATAGGCCCCGGTTCTATCTGCACGACCCGTATCGTTGCAGGCGTCGGTGTGCCGCAAATCAGTGCCGTTTCGGAAGTAGCAGCAGCGATGGCCAAATCGGGATTGCCCGTTATCGCAGACGGGGGCATACGTTATTCGGGTGATATCGCCAAGGCACTTGTTGCCGGTGCATCCTGCACCATGATTGGCAGCCTGTTTGCCGGCACGGAACAGTCGCCGGGTGAAGTCGAGCTATACCAGGGGCGTTCATATAAATCCTACCGGGGTATGGGGTCGCTCGGTGCGATGTCACAGCAACACGGGTCATCCGACCGCTATTTTCAGGATTCGTCCGAACAACTCGAAAAACTGGTTCCGGAAGGTATAGAAGGTCGTGTTCCCTACAAGGGGAACGTGGTCGCAATCGTTCATCAACTGGTAGGCGGCATCCGGGCTGCCATGGGTTACACAGGTTGCAGCAGCATCGACGAGATGCGGACCAAGCCCCGGTTTGTGCGGATAACTTCTGCAGGAATGCGCGAAAGCCACGTACACGATGTCACGATTACCAAGGAAGCGCCGAATTACAGGACTGAATGAGCAGGTCTTGTATGCTCACGCAGAGCAGGACGTCCAGAGGACAGCTAAACCATGTCATTGCCCGCCGCCGGAATAGCGACAGCTACAGATGAAGCTGTTTCGCACCGGATACTGATTCTCGATTTCGGGGCCCAGTACACACAGCTCATTGCGCGCCGCGTACGTGAAGCGGGCGTTTACAGCGAGATTCTCCCCTGGGATGCCGATGAATCACTGATAAGCGAGTTCGCACCGAATGGCGTTGTGCTGGCCGGCGGACCCGAGTCGGTCGTTCTTGATAACCCGCCCCGGGCCCCCCAACTGGTGTTTGATCTTGGGGTGCCGCTGCTGGGTATCTGTTACGGCATGCAGACCATGGCGGCGCAATTGGGCGGCGAAGTCGAATCATCCAGTGAACGGGAATTCGGTTATGCGCAACTTAAGGTGACGGATAGCAGCCGGCTGCTGGATGGCCTGCAGGACACCGATTCGGGGCTGAACGTCTGGATGAGCCACGGCGACCGCGTCAATAAATTGCCGGCAGGTTTCAGGGTTGTTGCTTCGAGCGGCAACGCGCCACTGGCGGCAATGGCAGACGAAACGCGCAACTACTATGGTCTGCAGTTTCATCCGGAAGTAACGCACACGGAACACGGCCAACAGATTATCGAGCGTTTTGTACACGACGTCTGTGGTTGTCCAAACGCCTGGAACCCGGGCAACATCATCGCACGTGATGTCGAAAAGATTCGGGCAGAAGTAGGTGAGGGGAGAGTACTGCTCGGGCTTTCCGGCGGTGTTGACTCCTCGGTCGTGGCGGCCCTGCTGCACGAGGCGTTGGGGGATCAGTTGGTATGCGTCTTCGTCGATCATGGCCTGCTTCGCAGGGATGAGGGCGACCAGGTAATGGAGGTATTCGCAAACAACCTCGGAGTTACGGTTATACGCGTCGATGCTGAAAAGCGTTTTCTCGCGGCCCTCGAAGGTGAAGCGGACCCGGAGAAAAAGCGCAAGATTATCGGCCGGGAATTCATAAAGGTTTTCGATGAGGAGGCCGACAAGCTTTCCGATGTCGATTGGCTGGCACAGGGGACCATCTATCCCGATGTCATCGAGTCCGCGGGCGCCAAGAGCGGCAAGGCCCATGTCATCAAGTCACACCATAACGTCGGTGGACTGCCCGATGACATGAAGCTGAAGCTTATCGAACCCTTACGCGACCTGTTCAAAGACGAGGTACGCAAAATCGGTGTCGAGCTGGGCTTGCCCGAGGCGATGGTCTATCGACACCCGTTTCCCGGCCCCGGCCTGGGTGTGCGGATTCTCGGTGAGGTGCGCAAGGAATATGCGGATCTGTTACGGCAAGCCGACCACATTTTTTTAGAAGAACTTCATTCCGCTGATTTGTATGGCCAGGTAAGCCAGGCTTTCGCGGTATTCCTGCCGGTGCGTTCCGTGGGCGTCATGGGTGACGGGCGCCGCTACGACTATGTCATCGCTTTGCGCGCCGTCGAAACAATTGATTTCATGACGGCACGCTGGGCCCAGCTGCCCTACGATTTCCTCGACCTGGTTTCCCGTCGCATCATCAACGAAGTAGATGGGATCTCGCGCGTAACCTATGACATTTCGGGTAAACCGCCCGCAACAATCGAATGGGAATAGGCGCTGCCTGCTAGTGAGGCCGCTGCATATCCATGACCGACGTCGACCAGGAATTCATGCGGCAGGCGCTGGCGCTGGCCCGCCAGGCTGAATCTTCAGGCGAAGTACCTGTAGGCGCAGTTGTCGTCACCGGCGGCGAAGTGATCGGCCGCGGCTTTAACCAGCCTGTAGCTAACAATGACCCCACCGCCCATGCCGAGGTGCAGGCGCTTCGCGAGGCAGCGACCGCAGCCGCTAATTACAGGCTTCCAAACGCAACGGTGTATGTCACGCTGGAACCCTGTGCTATGTGTGCAGGTGCGATGGTGCATGCGCGTATCGCGAGACTGGTTTATGCCTGTCCCGACCCCCGCGCAGGTGCGGCCGGGAGCGTTTTTGAGATTGCCCGGTCTGCCGCTTTAAACCATCGCGTTAAGGTGAGTTCCGGAATCCTCGAGGACGAGTGCCGCGAAGTGTTGCAGGCTTTTTTCCGCACCCGGCGTTGATACCGGTCAGATTGGTATCTGTTCCGATTCCTCGCGCGCGGCCTGCAATGGAGGCAGGTTGTTTTCTTCGGGGGCCTCGTCGTAACCCTCGTCGAGGGTCAGCCAGTTCAGAATCTCGTAGTAGGTCCGGATATTATTGACGTACCGGACCGGTTCCCAACCCCGGGCGTAACCGTTCGGTACCTGCGTGTACCACTGGCGCTGCGCAAGCAATGGCAGCGATTTTTTTACATCCAGCCAGCGATTGGGGTTTTTGTCATCCATACGGGTTATTTTCCGCGCGTCCTTAAGATGACTGTAGCCAACGTTGTAAGCGGCCAGCGCAAACCATGTGCGATCAGGTTCGGGAATATCTTTCAGTCTTTGCTTTAGCTGGGAAAAATATTCCGCACCGGCAGGAATGCTTTCCGCCGGGTCTTCGCGGTCGGCAACGCCCATGACCCTCGCGGTGGTCCTGGTCAGCATCATCAGGCCGCGCACACCGGTCGGTGATACCGCGTCGGGATTCCAGTGCGATTCCTGGTAACCGATTGCCGCGAGGATGCGCCAGTCGATACCGGTGGCTTCGCCTGCTGATTCGAACATTGGCCTGAAGTTTTCAAACCGGGTATCGAAATGGCGAATAAAGGTGCGCGTGCCGACATAATCGAAGTGATTCGTATGCCCGTAATAGCGTTCCTTTATTTGAGCGAGTTGACCGCTTTGTTTTATGGCAGCGAAATACTCATCTGCCTCGGCACGGATTTCATCGCTGCCATGCTTCCTGAATGCCCATGCCAGTTTGTCGCCGGTTTTCAGGTCCCGGGCGACGCGCAGATCGGGCATGTAGTATCGGTGCACGGCATATGCGGTCGTGTCGGCAACGGTGTAATCGATGAGCTTATTCTGCACAGCACCAAGCAGTTCACTGATTTCCGCATTCGGGTTCTCGGACCAGGCAAAGTCCGGATGGTCTGCCTGTAGCTTGGCCAGCGTCTGCGCGTAGCTGCTGCCCGCCATGATCTCCAGCCGTTTGCCCCTGAGGTCGGCTACGGAGCGGGGCATGCCGCTGTTCAGGCGATAAATCAGATGCTGTTTGACGTCCTGGTACGAAGGGCCGAATGCAACCAACTCTTGCCTTTCGTCTGTGATGGTCAGCCCTGCCGCCGCGATATGTGCCTCGCCTGACTCGAGCGCGGGCAGCACCTCAGTAAACCGTTCCTTGGTTGTGTAAGTAGTCTGTATTTTGCGATCATATTTTTCGCCGAGGTACTTGGCGAAGCCTTCCACGAGTAAATACTCCGGACCCTCAAACCCGTCAGCACCACGAAAATAAGTCGTGGGATCGTTACGGGTAATGATACGGAGTTCACCGGATTCGAGTACTTCCTCCAGCGTGCCCGGCGAACGTGAGCAGGTACCCACGAGCACAGCGAGCAATATGATGATCGCGTTTTTCATATTGACTATGCCGCGGCCCGTTTACCCGGCAGCGCACCGGACGAACGGCATTTCGTCTTTGTTGTGGTGACGCAAAGGTTACACGTAGATGACGCCCGGAACCATGCTGCGGGAGGGCTATTTTACGACTGTCTTTTATGTAAAGACCTTATAAAACAAAGAGTTAAGTTAGTCTTTTTACTTAATGCTGAAATTAGTTGCGGCATCCTTTTCAGATATAAGAATGTCGTGAAAACTGCACAAAAAATATTTTTCGCAGCCTGGACGGACTGTTTTTGCGGCCACGATCAAAAAGCGGTGGTTTTCGTGATCATGCACCAGATGATGTAGAAGGTCAGGAAGGTCGAACCGATTCCCCTGATCGCAGCTTGTTTTACGTCGCGCTTGGGGTCTGCCTTGTGCGTATCCACGGCATAGCGAATGATGTCCGGCACGAGCTGCAGTCCTGCCATGATCCAGAAAGCGACATACGCGTGCAGGGCCCAGGGCGCGTTGGCAAACCCGCCAAAATACTTGTTGACCAGCATCAGTCCGGCCAGCGGTGTAATGATCGAGGTCGGCGCGGTAATGCTCATCGCCATCACCCGCAGCATGGCACGGGCCATGATGCCTGTTTCGGTGTCGCCGATGCTGCGCACCCGCATGGCCCAGATATTGCTGAACAATGTATGCCCGAAAAAGAAAAAGCCCGAGAATTCGTGCACGACCAGCAGGAACAGGTAACTGTCCAGCCCCGGTATCGGCATTATTTTCCAACCCTCCCAGCCGAGTGCAGGGATGGGTATGGGCAGCGTGTAAAGCACCATGAAAATAACAAATAAGCTGTAGCGTATGACCTTGTCTTTGTTAATGCCGGTTGCTACGGCCGCAGCAGATTCGTTCATAAGCGGTGTGTCCAGGTTCATTTTCGGGAGGCAGAATGATGGCGGGTTTGTGCGGCCGAGGCCAGACAGGGTTTCTGGTCGCTGCTTCGTTGTCCGGTGAGTGGTGGCGGAGAGGGGAATCTGTGCGTATTCGGGCACGCGAATCTGATAGTCGCGAAGCGGCACCCAATATCCTCAGGTTTCTCTATAATGCCGCCCCTCGGAGAGGTGCCAGAGTGGTCGAATGGGCCTGACTCGAAATCAGGTGTGCGCGCAAGCGTACCGTGGGTTCGAATCCCACCCTCTCCGCCAGTAACAAAAAAGGCACCCCTAAATGGGGTGCCTTTTTTGTTACTGGCAACTCCTATCTGTTCTTCCTCTTATAGAACTTTACCGGCGCTTCACCCTTATCGTCGGTGGTGCCGCCTTCACCCGAATCGCAACTGTCGCAACCAACCTTGCCGCTTTTCTTTTTACGGGCCCGCCGGACGAACTCGAACGCGACGATAACCGCGACCAGGAGCAGCGCGATTACCTGTTGCAGAGCGTCGTCCATAGTCTTTTATATAAGCTGATAGGCGAGCAGGGCGCCGAGGTAGCCGAGGCCGGTCATATAGAACCAGGCCGAGATCGGCCATTTCCATGTATTGGTTTCCCGGCGCATGATGGCGACGGTCGCCATGCACTGCAGGCAGAAGGCGAAGAAAATCATGATGCCTATAGCCATGCCGGTGGTGAACACGGGTGTGCCATCGGGGTGGGTCGCATTCTGCAGCCGGTTCAAAAGACGGGTATCCGTTTCGTCGACATCATTGCCGACGGCGTAAATCGTCCCGAGCACCGCGACGACGACTTCGCGTGCCGGGAAACTGGCGATAACGCCGGCCGTTACTTTCCAGTCCCAGCCCAAGGGTGCGAACACCGGCTGTACGGTCTGGCCGGCGCGGCCCAGGTAGCTGTTTTCCAGCAACGCAGCAGCTTCCTGGTTGTCGATCTTGGCTATGCGTTCTTGCAGCTCTGTGCCCGCGAACTGCGCCACTGCTTGCGTGCGTTGCGCATCAAAGCCGTCCAGTAACTCGGCGGGGCGCGGAAAGTATACAAGCGCCCAGACCACAACCGCGACGGTAAAGATGATGGTGCCGGCGCGGTACAGGAAGATCCGTCCCCGGTCGAGCAGCCTGATACCCATGGATTTCAGGTTGGGCAGGCGGTAAGGCGGTATCTCGATCAGAAAAGTCGGTGTCGGGCCCCCGAATGCAAACCGTTTCATGATCAATGCCGTGAAGATGCCACCGAAAATACCGAGCATGTAAAGCCCGAAGAGCACGAGGCCCTGCAGGTTTAAAAAACCGTACCTGGCATCGGGTACAAAGGCCGCTATCAGCAGCGCATAGACGGGCAGTCGGGCCGAGCAGGTCATGAACGGGGCCGCGAGCATAGTGCAGAGCCGGTCGCGTGGATTGGGGATTACCCGGGTTGCCATGATCCCCGGGACGGCGCATGCGAAGCTCGACAGCATCGGGATGAACGACTGGCCGGACAATCCGCATGCCCGCATGAGCCGGTCCATCAGGAACGCGGCCCGGGCCATGTAGCCGGAGTCTTCGAGAAAAATAATGAACGCAAACAATATAAGTATCTGCGGCAGGAAAATAATGACGCTGCCGACGCCCGCGATAACGCCATCAACAATGAGGCTTGCGATTGCACCCTCCGGCAGGTTGGCGTTGACCAGGTCGCCAAGCGCTGCCGCCGTATCGTCGATCATGTCCATGATCGGCCCGGCCCAGGAAAATACGGCCTGGAAAACCGTTGCCATAATTACGAAGAAGAGTATGGCGCCGATCAGCGGGTGGCTGGTGGCCTTGTCAATGAAATCTACAGCGGTGCGCTTCCTGTCAGTTCGGGTCTCGACATCGCGTACAACCGCCTCGATCCACGCATAGCGGGTGCGGGCTTCGAGCGCGGCCACGCTCCCCTCCGGGTTGAGCCTTTCCCGTATATCGCCCAGCAGCGTTTCAGTGCGGTCTCCGACAAGCTCTGTCAGGCGTTCTTCGGCGGTACCGCCGGCATCGACAATGGCGCGTTCTGCATCCAGTAGTGCCGGCTTCGCACCGAGTTTGCCGAGGTCGTCTGCAAGCTCCTGTGCGGCAGCGCGCAGCTTCGGCAGCAAGGGCGGCCGTTCCGCAGGCGTTTCATTGATCGCTTTCTGCAGTGCTTCACTAAGGGCCGCGGAGCCTTCGTTGCTGCCCGCCACAACCGGTACGACGGTTGCTTTCAGCCGGGCCGCCAGTTCTTTGGCATCGATATGTATCCCGCGTTTCTCTGCGAGGTCGATCATGTTGAGCGCGATCACGACGGGCAGGCCTATCTCGAGGATCTGGGTAGTCATGAACAGGTTGCGGCGCAGGTTCGCGGCATCGATAACGATGAGTACCGCGTGGGGGAGGGGCAGGTCGTCGATCTTGCCGAGCAATACGTCGGTTGCGATGAGTTCGTCGGGAGAATGCGCCGCCAGCGAGTAGGCGCCCGGCAGATCTATCAGTGTGACCTCGCCTTTGGGCAAACGGAACACACCCGTGCGACGCTCAACGGTAACCCCGGGATAGTTTGCGGTCTTCTGGCGTAAACCCGTCAGGTTATTAAAGAGTGTACTTTTGCCGGTATTCGGGTTACCGACGACGACTATGGAAGCGTTGTCCGGCAGTCCGGCCAGGGAATCAGGCATATCCTTAACCTACGCCCGGTCGGGCTCAATCTCAATCTGCCGCGCTTCGTTCCTGCGGAGCGACAATGCGTAACCCATAACATCTATTTCCAGTGGGTCGCCACCCAGTGCTCGGCGCAGCATGGCGACAGGGGTACCTTCGAGGAGGCCGAGGGCCATCAGGCGCTGGGCGAGTGGGCCGTTGTCCGCTACCGCGGTGATGGTGCCGCTCCGGCCTGGTTTAAGTTGATCGAGGGTCATAGGGGCAGGATATGCCAAAAAAGGGTTGCGATTGTAATACAAATGAGAATCATTGTTAGTTAGGATTTTTACAGATGCGTAGCCGGGCGAGCACTTAAGTACCGGTATTAAGTCTTTGTTTTGATTCAGAATGACCGAGCGGCTCAGTCGCTGGTTTCGAGCTCGTAGGCGCGCACGAATTCCTTGTCGAACCGTTCCGGAATGCCACCGGACGCAGAATCGCCCAGGTTGTCCTCGGCCAGGGCAGACTTCATCGCGGCAACGATCGCTTTCTGATGGCCAAGCAACTCGGTGAATGCGGCTTCGACCGCCTCCGTGCCGTTAGCGCTGACATCATTGCTTTTGCCCAGCAGCAGGCGTAAAGCGTTGTCTATCCCGTTGGCAGAGCGGAGCGGGTTGGTTACACCCTCGGCGCTGCTGGTCGCGAGTTTAAGCTGGCTGCTGATCCGGTCTTTGGAGACCAGCATGGCGTGCGTACCTTCTATGAATTCGCTCAGGACCCGGGCCGCATTTTGCAGGAGATCGCGCGGGTCAATGCCGCTGAAGTTCGCGGAATCCATCCCGGCAGCGCTCAGAAAAGCGCTTGCGACTTCCTTCATGGCGTCCTGGTTTTTCTGTAGTTGCTGAATAGCGCTTGAGTCGACTTCACTCAGGCCACTGAGCTCGTCAGGCTGGTCGCTGGGTTTCAGCATCGCATCCATATGCCCACTTTCGTTGATCTGATCGGCCGGCAGCATGGCCACTTCTATCGACTCGTCTTCCTGCACGAGTTGGGCCCGAACTACCGGGTCACGCATACCGTCATCATTACCTTTCGACGCATCCTCGACTATGGCGACTTTAATCTCGAACTCACCGAGGCGGAATGTGTCGCCATCGAACAGGCGCTGCGGGTTGCCCTTGCCCACCGGCGTATCGGAGCTGTTTACATAGACGCCGTTGCGGCTGAGGTCGACCAGGTAATAAGCACCGCCCTGGTAGTCGATCATGGCGTGCTTGGACGAGATGTAGCGTTTTGAGTCGGGCAGGGGCCAGTCGCACTCCAGGCTACGGCCTATCGTGCCACCACAGGCTGCGAATTCCTGTACGTACGAACCGCCCATTGATTCACGGTGCGCACTTACTACTTGCAATCGAAGCGGCATATGCTTTCCTGCGCCCAATACTGTTCCCCTGCCCTTTAAAGGCAGGGGTGTCCAGCAAGGATGATGGGCCAGATTCGCCCCGTATTCTGTTGAATGCATCACAGTTTGGCGGCGGTCGGAAGCCTGTAGTCGACACAGATTTTGGCGCCAACGCTAGGTTATAATCCGCGCCCACCACCTCCTGCGGGTAGTTGATTTAACTTAATTACGGGTGCTTTCCGGGGTGTGCCTGCAGACGGGCTGCCCGGCGCGGCCCTTGGAAGGCTTGGGAAAGCTTGGGAAAACCAGGAAAAAAGCAAGGGATAGGTATGCCTGCAAGTCATTTATATAAAGTCATTTTTTTGAATCAGGGCAAGATCTACGAGATCTATGCCCGCAGCATCAGCCAGGACTCGCTGTTCGGATTCGTCGAGGTGGAAGAGCTGGTTTTCGGAGAACGGACCACTGTCGTTGTCGACCCGTCGGAGGAGCGCCTGAAATCGGAATTTGACACGGTTCTTCGGACTTTTATACCCATGCACGCGATTGTGCGGATTGATGAAGTCGAGAAGCAGGGTGCGAGCAAGATCAGTAGTTTTGATGGTGACAATATTTCGCAATTTCCGATGCCGGTATACACGCCCGGTGGAAAGGGTGGCAGTTCCGGCAGCGACAGTTGATACTTGCAGCCTGAAGTCGATAGGCAATAGCCAACACCAGTTTTTAACCTGAGCTTTAACCGTTATATCCAGACCGGGACTTTTCCACCCAAGATGCCAATCCTGCGCTTACCCGGACCGCCGGCGCTTTCTGCTTTTCGCCATACCAAGTTGCTCGAGCAACTGGCACAAGCTGTGCCCGGGGTAGAGGATGTAAGCGCCCATTACGAACACCTGGTAGACCTGGAAAAGGAACTCACGAAGGACGAACGCAGGCTGCTTGACGAGCTGCTTTTATACGGTCCGGCTTATTCAGACTACGAGGTGTCAGGCCACACGCTTCTGGTCGTGCCACGGCTGGGAACCATCTCGCCTTGGTCGAGTAAAGCCACTGACATTGCGCGTAACTGTAATCTTGGCGCCGTGCGCCGCATAGAACGTGGCATCAGTTATTCCCTGAAGGTTTCGGAAGAGTTCAAGCCGGAGCTGCAGGCCGTGCTTGCGAGTTGCATACATGACCGGATGACCGAAACCGTTTTGCCCGGTAATAGCGACTGCAGCCGGATTTTTGTCAGCCACGATGCAGCACCGCTCGCGCATGTGCCGGTTACGAGCGGGGGTCGCGGCGCGCTTGAGGCTGCCAATACCGGGCTTGGGCTGGCGTTGTCAGAAGACGAGATAGATTATCTGCTCGAAGTTTTCACGGCTGCCGGACGCGATCCGTCGGATGCGGAGCTCATGATGTTTGCGCAGGCAAACTCGGAGCATTGCCGGCACAAGATATTCAATGCCACCTGGAACATTGACGGTGAGATGATGCCGGACAGCCTGTTCGGCATGATTCGCTCAACACACGCCGCAAGCCCGACCGGCGTGCTGTCTGCCTATTCGGATAACTCGGCTGTTATAGAGGGTGGTCCGGGTGAACGACTTGTTGTTGACGCAGGCAGTGGCGAGTACCGCTACCTGCAGGAACAAATACACGTGCTGATGAAGGTAGAAACGCATAATCATCCGACTGCGATTTCACCTTATCCGGGCGCTTCTACGGGTTCAGGCGGTGAAATTCGCGACGAGGGCGCGACCGGCCGCGGCGCGAGCCCCAAAGCCGGCCTGACCGGTTTTTCGGTTTCGCATTTGCGTATACCCGATTTCATTCAGCCCTGGGAAACGACCATCGGTAAGCCGGGGCGTATCGCCAGTGCCCGCGAAATAATGCTGGACGGACCCATAGGAGGGGCCGCCTTTAATAATGAGTTTGGCCGGCCAAATATCCTCGGCTACTTCCGTACCTACGAACAAACTGATCCGGATGACGCGCTTTGTGCGGCCGGTTATCACAAGCCGATCATGATTGCCGGCGGCATGGGTAATATCCGGGCAGATGATGTGGAGAAGCCGGAGGTACCTGCAGGTTCACTTATCGTTGTACTTGGCGGGCCTGCAATGCTTATCGGGCTGGGTGGCGGGGCAGCGTCGTCGATGGGCAGTGGCACCAGCCACGAAGACCTGGATTACGCGTCCGTACAGCGCGACAACGCGGAAATGGAACGGCGGGCACAGCAGGTCATCGATGCCTGCTGGGAACGCGGTGCCACAGGCGACAAGCAAAACCCCATCATCATTATTCATGATGTGGGTGCCGGCGGTCTGTCGAATGCGGTTCCGGAGGTGGTTGACCACAGCAGTCGCGGTGCCACTGTCGAATTGCGTGCAATACCCAATGCCGAACCGGGCATGTCGCCGCTGGAAATCTGGTGTAACGAAGCCCAGGAGCGTTACGTGATAGCGCTCGCGCCGGAGCATCTTGAAACCTTTACGGCGATTTGTGAGCGTGAGCGGTGCCCCTTCGCCGTGATCGGCGAGATGAACGACAGCGGGCGGCTCCAGGTGGGCGATACGAAAACAGGCCAGGATCCGGTCGATATGGATATGCAGGTCCTGCTCGGCAAGCCGCCGCAAACCAGCGTCGAAGTGACCTCGGTTGTGCGTTCAGTTCCGGCGGCAGGGCTGGCCGGTATCGAAATAGCGGATGCCTGTGAGCGTGTGCTGCGTTACCCGACGGTTGCCGACAAGTCCTTTCTTATTCATATCGGCGATCGAACTGTAGGCGGGATGGTCGCCCGCGATCAACTTGTCGGACCCTGGCAGGTGCCGGTCAGCGATGCAGGCGTAACCGTGCGCGGTTTTACTTCTACCGCGGGCGAGGCAATGGCAATAGGCGAACGTACGCCGGTTGCGATGTTGAACCCGGCTGCATCCGGACGTCTTGCGGTTGCCGAAACAATCACCAACATCGCAGCTGCCTCGATCGATAAAATCGGCGATGTACGATTGTCGGCAAACTGGATGGCCGCATGCGGGGTACCCGGCGAACACCAGGCGCTATATGAAACCGTGACCGCGGTCGGTAGCGAGTTGTGCCGAGAGTTAGGGATAGCGGTACCGGTTGGCAAAGATTCGCTCTCGATGCAGACACGCTGGCAGGATAGCGATGGAGATAAAATTGTTTACGCTCCGCTGTCGTTGATCGTTTCGGGATTCGCGCCGGTTAGCGATGTGCGACGCACTTTGACACCCCGGCTGCAACAGGCTAAGGATTCAGCACTGCTGCTGATCGATCTGGGAGAAGGCCGTGACCGGTTGGGTGCGTCCTGCCTGAGCCAGGTTTTTGAGCTTCCCGGGGGTGAGCCGGCAGACCTCGTCAGCGCCGTGCGGTTAGCAGGTTTCTTCGCGGCGATACAGGAGCTGAATGCGGCGGGCCTTCTGCTCGCCTATCACGACCGTTCCGACGGGGGTCTGTTCGCCACCGTATGTGAGATGGCGTTCGCCGGACGTGCCGGCATCGACATTGAGTTCGAAGAGGGCTTGACCAATTTGCTTATGCCGTTATTCAGCGAGGAGCTCGGCGCGGTCATCCAGGTTGCTGGTGGAAAGCTTGCCGATGTAAATGAAATTCTGGGCCGGCACGATCTTGCGGCGGTGACGCGCAAGGTCGGCGCACCGAATGGCGAGCGGCGCATACGCGTCGTAAACGGCGGCAAGACCGTGTTCGATAGATCACGCGCGGACCTGCAACAGACCTGGTCGGAGGTGAGCTACAGGATGCAGGCCGAACGTGATAACCCGGAGACTGCGCGACAGGCTTTCGATGCAATCACAGACGACGATGACCCGGGCCTGAATCCCCGGCTCAGTTTTGATCTCAATGATGATCCAGCCACCCCGTATATTGCGAAAGGCGAACGCCCGTCGGTAGCAATACTCCGGGAGCAGGGCGTAAACAGCCACAGAGAGATGGCAGCCGCTTTTTCTCGAGCAGGCTTTAGCCCCGTCGATGTGCACATGTCGGACATTCTGAGCGGGCGCGTTTCGCTCGCGGAATTTCGTGGGTTGATTGCCTGTGGCGGTTTCTCCTTCGGCGATGTGTTGGGTGCGGGAGGAGGCTGGGCAAAATCGATACTGTTTCATGCTCGGGCACGCGACCAGTTCCAGGCCTGGTTTGAGCGTGGCGACACCTTCACGCTGGGGGTATGCAACGGATGCCAGATGCTGGCCGGGCTGCAGTCGATTATTCCCGGCAGCGCTCACTGGCCGCGCTTTGTACGCAACCTGTCGGAACAGTTCGAGGCCCGGTTGAGCCTGGTAGAGGTGCTCGAGTCGCCTTCCGTAATCCTGGGCGGCATGCAGGGGTCCGTGCTGCCCGTAGCGACGTCCCATGGTGAGGGCCGTGCCGAATTTGCAGTCGCCGATGACGTTGACAAGTGCCGCAACAAAGGGCAAATCGCCATTCGTTATGTGGATGGTCGGGGCCGTATTGCAGATTCCTACCCGGCGAATCCGAACGGTTCGCCGGAAGGTATAGCCGGGCTATGCACGGAAGACGGTCGCGTCAATATTTTTATGCCACATCCGGAGCGAGTGCATCGAACCGTGCAACATTCATGGCACCCGCCCGAGTGGGGTGAAGACGGTCCCTGGATGCGGATGTTCCGCAACGCCCGGGTCTGGGTTGACTAGCAGCTGGTGATGCGGCAAAAAACAGAGCGGCTCGCCGCCGCAAAAAAAACTAGCCGGTCCCGGTCGGACGTTTAAAAGGCGATACCCCCGGGGTGCCCGGTGTATCGCTGTCAGATTGCGAAGCGAAGAAACGCCGCATTTTCAGTTTTTGCCTGAGGACGGCGCGGCGTATATAGCACTGGTGCAGGATATCCTTGACCGTCTCCAATAGTACCGCGGCTGTCTCGCGGTCTATTGTTCCTGCCTGGTAAAGGCTCGAGCTGTCTGCGTCGAACAGGATGTCATGCACCGCCCGGTAGGTCCGGTCGTCAACCTCGGCAATCTCGGCAATCTCTTTAACGATGTCGAATAGCTTAAGCCTCGCGCTGTCACCGAGATCGTTGATAGTGGCCTGCACGGTCAAACGGCACATGGCCGCAAACGCATGCCTGTGGTCATCATGAAAACAACCCAGCGCGTCTTTGAAATACGTCGCTACCTGTTCCGGTAAATAGCTGAACTGGAAGTTATCCGTGTTGCTTAAATCGTTATGCATGGGGTTCGTGTTGTTTTATTTATGTTTGCAACCCTGTGATTCTAGCACCACGGTCATGGCTAGGTGCCCAGGGGCTTATAGCGTATGCGGTGTGGGGCATCAGCAGAATCGCCCAGGCGACGGTGCCGGTCTTTCTCGTAGTCTTCGTAGTTACCCGCGAAAAACTCTGCGTGACTGTTGCCTTCGAAAGCCAGTATGTGAGTAGCGATACGGTCGAGAAACCACCGGTCATGCGAAATCACGATCGCGCAGCCGGGGAAGTCCAGCAACGCGTTTTCCAGTGCCCTCAGTGTTTCCACATCGAGATCATTGGTAGGCTCATCGAGCATCAGCATGTTGGCACCGGATTGCAGTACCTTGGCCAGGTGTACCCGGTTGCGTTCCCCTCCCGAGAGCTCCCCGATCAGTTGCTGCTGCTGTGTGCCCCTGAAGTTGAAGCGCCCGACATAGGCCCGCGACGAGGCCTCGTAATTGCCGACACGTATCAGGTCTTCACCGCCCGAGATTTCTTGCCAGACAGTGTTTTCGTCATTCAGCGTGTCCCTGGACTGATCAACATAGGCGAGTTGAACGGTTTCACCGATCCGAATTTCTCCGCTGTCAGGCTGTTCGCTCCCGGTCAGCATCCGGAACAGCGTGGTTTTGCCTGCCCCGTTCGGACCGATGACACCTACAATCGCGCCCGGCGGAATCTGCAAGCTTAGTTTTTCTATGAGCAGGCGATCTCCAAATCCCTTGCAGAGGTCGCTTATCTCGACAACGAGGTCTCCCAGGCGGGGCCCCGGAGGTATGTAAATCTCGTTGGTTTCCTGCCGTTTTTGGTACTGCTGCGATGTCAGTTCCTCGAACTGCGCCAGCCTTGCCTTGCTTTTGGCGCGCCTGGCCTTGGGATTGGAGCGCACCCACTCCAGTTCCGTCTTGATGCTCTTCTGGCGGGCGACTTCCTGCTTTTCTTCTACTGCAAGCCGCTGTTCTTTTTGTTCCAGCCAGGAACTGTAGTTGCCTTCCCACGGTATGCCATGTCCGCGATCGAGCTCCAGAATCCAGCCCGCCACGTTGTCCAGGAAATAGCGATCGTGGGTAACGGCAATTACGGTGCCCGCAAATTTTTCCAGGAACCGCTCGAGCCAGGCCACGGACTCGGCATCCAGGTGATTGGTTGGCTCATCCAGCAACAACATGTCGGGTTCCGCTAACAGCAGCCGGCACAGCGCGACGCGCCTTCTCTCACCACCGGATAACTTGCCGACATCGGATTCCCAGGGTGGAAGGCGCAGGGCATCTGCCGCTATTTCGAGCTGGCGTTCTACATCCCAGCCATTCTTTGCATCGATTTGATTTTGCAGTTCACCCTGTTCCTCAAGCAGTTTCGACATCTCGTCGTCGTCCATCGGTTCGGCGAAACGGTCACTGATTTCATTGAATTGGTTAATGAGGCCCAGTGTCTCTGCCATCCCTTCTTCGACATTGCCCCGCACGTCTTTCCCCGGGTCCAGTTGCGGTTCCTGCGGCAGGTAGCCGATTTTTATACCGGGCTGGGGACGCGCTTCGCCCTCGAATTCCTTGTCCACCCCGCCCATGATCCGGAGCAGGGTGGATTTGCCGGCGCCGTTCAGCCCAAGCACACCGATTTTGGCACCCGGAAAAAAGCTCAGCGAGATGTCTCGCAGGATCTGGCGTTTCGGCGGAACCAGCTTGGCAACGCCATTCATTGTGTATACGTACTGGGCCATGTTCTCTTTTATGGGAAACCCGGGGAGCCGCGATTATCCGGAAAGCAAAGGCTTTGTGCCACAATAATCCGTTTACCGTACCGTCAACTTGAGCCGCCGTGGAATTTTCAGACAGGCAACCTGTGTTCGTAGCAAAGGATGAACGTATCGCGGCCTATGGTTTCGGCGAAGGGCACCCGTTCGGCCTCGACCGGCACGCCGTGTTTCACAATGAACTGGCGCGCGCAGGTCTCGACGCCAACATCGAGTTTGCGGCTGCCCGGACGGCTACCCGTGAAGAGTTGCTTGCGTTCCATACCCCTCGCTACCTGGATTTTGTGGCCGACACGTGTAGCGGGGAGGGCATGTTTCTGGATGGCGGCGACACACCCGCCTTCCCCGGGCTCTACGAGGCATCTGCCGATATTGCCGGGACCACGCTCGCACTGGTCGACCTGGTCATGGGCGGCCGCGCCAGGCGGGCATTCACACCCATCGGCGGTCTGCACCACGCCGGGCGTGACCATGCCGCCGGGTTTTGTGTCTTCAATGATTGCGGCATCGCCGCCGAAATCCTGCGGTCGAAATACGGCCTCAAGCGCATCGCCTATGTCGATATCGACGCGCATCATGGTGACGGCATGTATTACGCGTTCGAGTCCGACCCCGACCTGCTCATCGCCGATATACATGAGGATGGCCGCGCCTTGTATCCCGGGACGGGACGCGCCGGTGAAACCGGAACCGGGAGTGCCGAGGGGACCAAGCTGAATATCCCGTTGCGGCCCCGCATGGGGGACGAAAAATTTCTGCAGGTCTGGGAGGATGTCGAAGCATTCGTGGCATCCGGCGAACCGGAATTCATTCTGCTCCAGTGCGGTGCCGACAGTATCGCCGGCGACCCGATTGCCCACCTGGAGTTTACGCCGGCGGCCCACGCACACGCGGCCCGCCGTCTGTGTGCGCTGGCGGACAAGCATTGCGACGGACGCATCCTCGGCATGGGAGGCGGAGGGTACGACCGGGACAATCTTGCGAGTGGCTGGACAGCCGTCGTAACTGAATTCGTCCGGGCATGCTGAACTCTATTCGCCTCTGTCACGCTAACCGTACTCGGGTACAATTCGCCCCTTTCCTCGAGCGGATGTGGAGCATTCAGGCATGTACAGCGATGAATGGACTATCGCGGATTTCGACCCGGAGCTTTATAAGGCCCTGGAAGATGAATCAAGGCGTCAGGAAGAACATATAGAGCTGATCGCGTCAGAGAATTACGCGAGCCCGCGGGTACTGGAAGCCCAGGGGACCAACCTGACTAACAAATACGCGGAAGGCTACCCGGGTAAGCGCTACTATGGCGGTTGCGAATATGTCGATGTCGCCGAACGACTTGCCATCGAGCGAGCAAAGCAGCTTTTCAACGCGGATTACGCAAATGTGCAGCCGCATTCGGGTTCGCAGGCCAATGCGGCCGTATACATGGCGTTACTTGAGCCCCACGACATGGTGCTGGGCATGGCGCTTGATGCCGGCGGTCACCTGACCCACGGTGCACCGGTCAATTTCTCGGGCCGTATATATAAGTCTGTTCAGTACGGGCTGGATTTGTCTACCGGTGAAGTCGACTACGACCGGGCCGCGGAACTCGCCGCCGAACACAAACCGAAGATGATCGTCGCAGGCTTTTCTGCGTACTCGCGCGTGCTCGACTGGCAGCGCTTTCGCGATATTGCCGATTCCGTCGGCGCATATCTCATGGCCGACATGGCGCATGTCGCCGGCTTGGTGGCGGTGGACGAGTACCCAAGCCCCGTGAACATCGCCGACGTCACGACTACGACGACGCACAAGACGCTGCGGGGACCCCGCGGCGGACTGATCCTGGCCCGTGAAAATGACGAAATTACCAAGGCACTTAATTCGCGTGTATTCCCGGGCAGCCAGGGTGGCCCGCTGATGCATGTGATCGCCGCTAAGGCGGTCGCTTTTAAAGAAGCAATGCAACCCGACTTCAAAACCTATCAGCAACAGGTCAAGAAAAATGCGGCGCAAATGGCGACCGTGCTCCAGGAACGCGGCTTGAATATCGTGTCCGGCGGCACGGATTCCCATATGTTCCTCGTCGACCTGATCGAGAAGGACATCACGGGTAAGGATGCCGACGCGGCACTGGACCGCGCCTACATAACGGTCAACAAAAATGCAGTGCCCAACGATCCGCGTTCGCCCTTTGTGACCAGTGGCCTGCGCATGGGAACGCCCGCAGTGACGACCCGGGGCTTCGGCATCGACGAGGTCAGCAAACTGGCCAACTGGATCGCTGATATCGTCGATGACCTCGACAACGAGAGCCAGATAGCAAAAGTCCGCGAGCAGGTACTGGATATCTGCAAGCGTTTTCCTGTCTATGGATAAGGTGGTCCGGGAACTATGCACTGCCCGTTTTGCGAACACGAAGAGACCAAGGTTATAGACTCGCGCCTGGCGGGTGAGGGCAGGGCTGTGCGGCGGCGGCGTGAATGCATGGCTTGCCACGAGCGCTTCACAACCTTCGAATCACCCGAACTGGTAATGCCCCGTTTAATCAAGCGGGATGACACGCGGCAGCCTTTCGATGTCGCGAAGTTGCGCAACGGTATCGTCAGGGCGCTGGAGAAGCGCCCGGTCAGCAGTGACACCATCGAGGAAATCATCGCGCGGATCACCCACCGGCTGCAGACGGAAGGCGAGCAGGAAGTGCCCGCAAGAGTCGTGGGCGAGATGGTCATGGAATCGCTCCGCGCGGTCGACGAAATTGCATACGTACGGTTCGCCTCCGTTTACCGAAGCTTCCAGGATGTCACCGAGTTCGAGGACGAAATAAGACGGCTCCAGGAAATGACGGGTGAAACGGCACGCCGCGATCAGATGTCCCTGTTGCCGGGTAACAAGAAATGAGCGAACCGACCGCAGACGATCATCAGCACATGGCGCGTGCACTCAAGCTCGCAGCACGCGGTGTATACACCACCGATCCGAACCCGAATGTCGGCTGTATCATCGTTGCCTCGAACGGTGACGTTGTCGGGCAGGGCTGGCATGAGCGCGCAGGCAAACTGCATGCAGAGCCCCTGGCACTTGAAGAGGCCGGGGAGGCTGCGAAAGGCGCCACCGCTTACGTCACCCTGGAGCCGTGCAGTCACCACGGACGTACGCCCCCGTGTGCGGACCAGTTGATAACTGCGGGTGTCAGCCGGGTCGTTTATGCGGCCGAAGACCCCAATCCGATTGTGTCCGGTTCAGGCGCGCAGCGGGTTATCGATGCCGGTATTGAAGTGGTCGCCGGTGTGATGGCTGCCGAAGCTGACGAGCTTAATCGCGGTTATGTGCAGCGTATGCGCACCGGCCGTCCCTGGGTTCGCTGCAAACTCGCCGTCAGTGTCGACGGTCGGACCGCGCTCGCGTCAGGTGAGAGTAAGTGGATCACCGGCGAAGCAGCGCGTGCCGATGTACACTGTTTGCGGGCCCGCAGCTCGGCCGTTCTGACCGGTATCGGAACAGTACTGGCCGACGATCCGTCATTAACCGCCAGGCTGGTGGGCGATGCCGAGATGCTGCAGCCGATGCGGGTTGTGGTGGATTCGCAATTGCGTACACCGGTGACCGCAAAACTGTTCGCAGAAGAATCACCCGTGCAGATATATCACCCGGATAACGTAACGCCCGGTAATGGCGCACTCGAAAAAGCCGGCGCAACTCTGCAGGCAGTGGCAGAGACAGGGGGCCACCCGGACCTTGCGGCAGTGTTGCAGGATCTTGGCGGGCAGGCGATCAACGACGTGCTGGTCGAAGCCGGCCCGACACTGAACGGCGCACTGCTGGATGCGGGGCTGATCGACGAGATAATTGTGTACCAGGCTGCGAGCATACTCGGTGCGGACAGCCGCGGTATGTTTGCAACGGAAACGATAACGGCCATGAGCGAGCGGAAAGAACTGGAATTGACTGACCTGCGTAAATTCGGTTCCGACATGCGCATGACCTATCGCGTGCTATCAGGCGAGGGAAGCTGAGATGTTCACCGGGATAGTGACAGCCACGGGCACGATTGCCGATATAGACCTGCGGGATGACCAGGGCACCTATCGCATCAATGCAGGCGGGCTCAGCCTTGACGGCGTGAAAACAGGCGATAGCATCGCGGTTAACGGTGTTTGCCTGACCGTAACCGCGATGAGCGACGATGGGTTCAGTGCAGATGTGTCGAGGGAAACGCTGGGCTGCACAACCCTGGGTGAATGCGCTGCCGGCGATAGAATCAACCTGGAGAGAGCGCTCGCGCTCGGCGATTCGCTGGGTGGGCACCTGGTCACGGGGCACGTCGATGGTGTGGGTGAAGTGAAAGCCACCAATCGCGAGGGCGATTCGGTGCGACTCGATATACTGGCGCCCGCGGTACTTGCCCGCTATATCGCAACTAAAGGTTCGATTTGTGTCGACGGCGTGAGCCTGACGGTTAACAGTGTCGATGATTCGCTGGTCGGCCTGATGATCATTCCGCACACCCAGGATCAGACAATAATTGCCGGCTACGAGGCTGGAACCCTCGTGAATATTGAAGTAGACATGATCGCAAGGTACCTGGAGCGCATAGTGCAGTACACTGGCAGGTATCAGTAACGGCCAGCAAACTAATAAGAGGTAGTTTCATGCACGGTGAAAGTGAGCCCGCAATCAAGGCTGATAACCAGGCGGCATTCAGCAGCATAGAAGATATCATTGCCGATATTCGGGACGGCCGGATGGTCATTATCGTGGATGATGAAAATCGCGAGAATGAAGGCGATTTCATTATGGCCGCCAGCAAAGTTGAGCCTGAACACATTAACTACATGGCGCGGTATGGGCGTGGCCTGATTTGCCTGACGCTTACCCAGAACCGCTGTCGGCAACTCCGTTTGCCTTTGATGGTGAATGAAACCAACGAGGCGCATACGACCAATTTCACGTTATCTATCGAAGCGGCCGAAGGTATTACCACCGGTATATCTGCCCATGATCGTGCATGCACTATTCGAGTGGCGGTCGCCGAAAATGCCGGACCCGAGGATTTGCGTCAGCCGGGTCACGTGTTTCCACTGATGGCGCAGGCCGGCGGCGTGCTGACGCGTGCGGGCCACACCGAGGCGGGGTGCGACCTGGCGCGACTTGCGGGTCTTGCACCGGCCGCAGCTATTGTTGAGATTCTCAACGAAGACGGCACCATGGCCCGTCGCCCCGAGCTCGAAGTGTTCGCCTGCGAGCACAACCTTAAGATCGGCAGCATTGCGGACCTGATCAGTTACCGGTTGGAAAAAGAGCAGTCGGTCGAACGTATTTCTGAACAGACCGTCAACACCGAGTTCGGCGAGTTTCAACTCGTGTCTTTCGAAGACCACATCAGCCGCAATGTGCATGCAGCGCTGGTTAAGGGTGACATCGGTGGCGACAAGCCGCCGCTCATCCGCGTCCACGTTCAGGATACGCTGGGCGACGTGCTGGGTGTTTTGAGCCCCAGCCTGGGCTGGCCGCTACGCGCGGCGATGAAACGTATTGCGGACGAGGGCAGGGGGATTGTCGTTGTATTGCGCCACGTCGAATCGCCACGCAGTTTCGTCTCGGCTGTCGAATCGTTGCACGCGCCGGTTGCCGAAGTTACAGGCAAACGCCACAGCGTCAGCGTGTTGCGGACCTACGGCATCGGCTCACAGATATTGCGCGACCTCGGAGTCACGCGCATGCGCGTTTTGAGCGCGCCCAAACAAATGCATGCAATATCCGGTTTTGGGCTGGAAATTGTTGAATACGTCGACAATATTGAATGAACACAACTCCGTCCAAATCAAAGCCGCAGGAAGTTAAGCGGAACCTTTACGGTGCATCCTTCTGTATCGTCGCTGCGCGCTTTAATGCAGACATTGTCGAGTTACTGACCGAAGCAGCCCGGCAGACTTTGCTGGACAACGGGGTGGCGGATTCTGCGATAGAGGTCATCCGCGTACCGGGAGCATTCGAAATACCGCTGGCGGCCAGGCGTGCGGCGCAGACTAAACGCTTCGACGGTATCGTTGCGCTCGCCGCGATAGTTAGGGGCGGAACACCGCATTTTGATTACGTGTCGTCGGCCAGCATCGGCGGCATCAACCGGGTGGCCCTGGATTGCGATATCCCGGTTGGCAACGGTGTGCTCACCGTGGACACCATGGAGCAGGCGGCCGAACGGGCCGGCGGCCCCGAAGGTAATAAGGGTGCCGATGCAGCGCTTGCAGCCGTCGAAATGGTTGAGCTGCTGCGGGACCTCTAACAGCATGGCGGCGCAGGGCAGGCATGGTGCACGGCAACTGCTGGTGCAGGCTTTTTATCAGTCACAACTCTCCGGTCATGCGGGCAGCGAATTACTGGAACAGTTCGCCGACCATCCCGACATCGGTAAATCGGATCGCGCATATTTTGAGCAATTGATTGAGCAGATCGAAGAGTCCCGCGCGACCCTCGACGCGCATATCACCGAATTCGGAGACATACCTGCCGAGCAGCTCGATCCGGTCGAACGGGCTGTGCTCTGGATTGCACTGGCCGAGTTTTGTTTTCAGCCTGACGTGCCGGCAAACGTAATACTGAACGAAGCGGTAGAACTCGCAAAGTTATACGGCGCCGAAGGCGGCTACCGCTACATAAATGGACTCCTGGATAAGGCTTCCACCAACCTGCGTCCGGCCGACGTTTAAATCATGAACAGCGCTGCTCCTGTCCGCGAATTCGAGATTATCGAGCGCGTGTTCCGGCGTGTATCAGGTCGTGCGGACGTTGTTCTGGGCATTGGCGACGACGCTGCTGTTACGCGATTAAGCGCAGGACGCGAACTGGTAACCGCTACCGATACCCTGGTATGCGGTACACACTTTGCGGCCGATGCTCCGCCGCATTCCGTCGGTTACAGAAGCCTTGCCGTCAATCTCAGTGATCTGGCCGCGATGGGCGCCGACCCGGCCTGGGCAAGTCTCGCTATCAGTTTGCCGGCGGTCGATGACGACTGGCTCGAAAGTTTTGCGCTGGGTTTTTTCGAACTTGCCGACAAGTATGACGTGGAATTAATAGGCGGTGATACTGTCCGTGGTCCGCTGGCCGCGACGGTCACCCTGCAGGGGAGCGTGCCGGATGGGGCAGCGGTTACCCGCGGCGGTGCACAGGAAGGCGACATGATTTACCTCACCGGCAACCCGGGTGACGCAGTGGCCGGGCGCTTATTGCTGACCGGCGAACTCACCGGTAAAAAAAGCCCGGACGCCGATACGCTGCTTACGCGGCGCTTTATGTACCCTGAACCACGCATCACGGAAGGGCTGGCGCTGCGTACTATCGCTACCGCGATGATCGATATTTCAGATGGATTGCATGCCGACCTTACGCATTTGCTCACCGCGAGCGGCGCAGGAGCCGAACTCGATGTGTCGCAACTGCCGCTTTCGGTTGAACTGCTGGAGTTGGTTGGTGAATCCCGTGCAAGCAAGTTTGCACTCTGTGGTGGTGATGACTATGAACTGTGTTTCACGGCCCCCGCCGAGCGGGCGAAAGATATCGCGGCCATGGCGGAATCACGGGGGTGCCCGTGCAGCCAGATCGGTACCGTGTCCGCAGGCGGTAAAATCGAATGGCACCTGCATGGCAGGCATTACGATGTGCCGGTTGACGGTTTCAGGCACTTCGAATGATGATTAAATGAAAAAGGGGTTAGTTATGCAGCCGGGGGCCAGGCTTGGAACACAGTGACCTCGTTCGACAGGTCCTGAAAGACCCGCTGCACTGGCCGGCCTTCGGCTTTGGTCTGGGATTGATGCCGTTCGCTCCGGGTACCTGGGGCTCGCTGCTCGGGATCGCGCTCTGGTGGGCGACACCCCGGGACCCTGTTGTTCAGCTGTCGCTGGCCGCAGCGATGTTCCTGGCCGGAATCTGGATAACAGGAGCCAGCGCACGCCGTATCGGGGTGCATGACCATCCGGGCATCGTCTGGGACGAGATTCTGGGGATGTACCTGACGCTCGTCGTGGTGCCTCCGAAACCCTTGTGGATACTGGCTGCATTCGGTTTTTTCAGGGTCGCAGACATCTGGAAACCGTGGCCGATCCGCGACCTGGATCACAGATTGGGTGGTGGCCTCGGGATTATGCTCGATGACGTAATCGCGGCTTTATATGCTGCCGTAATGTTGTTGTTTTTACAGTATTTTCTTATTTGATCTATGCGGAAACAGGAAGCGATCCATGCTGACATCAGCGGCTAAAAAAGGTGCCGATCGTACTGTTCCCGCCAAGATCGGTAAATACGAAATAATCAATGAAATCGGCAAAGGTACGACGGGCGATGTCTACCTTTCGCATGACCCCTATTACGGCCGTGATGTTGCCGTAAAGGTCTATCACCCGGAAACCAATGCGGATACCCAGGCCGCCAAGGTTGCCCGGAAAATGTTCTTTAACGAAGCCCATATCGTCGGGATGCTACAGCACCCGAATATTCTGCCCATTTTTGATGCGGGCGAAGAAGAGGGGCGGCACTACGTTGTTATGGAGCATGTGCAGGGCGCCCGAACACTTGCGGCTTATTGCAACCCCGATGCGCTGTTGCGCGTAGCAGACGTAATAGAAATCACCTTCAAATGCGCCAAGGCCCTGCACTATGCACACGGGCGCGGACTGATACACCGGGATATCAAGCCAAGTAACGTGATGCTGACACCCGACAACGATGTGCGCATTATCGATTTTGGTATCGCGCTCCTGAAAGATGCTGATATGTCAGCGATCCAGGGAATCGCGGGTTCGCCGAGCTACATGCCGCCCGAGCAGGTGCAGTCGATGGAGATCACCAAGACTTCCGATCTGTACTCCCTGGGCGCGGTCATGTACGAGATGCTCACCGGTTTCCGCCCGTTTCGTGCAAACTCCCTGGCGAAGCTCCTTAACCAGATCGTTTATGCGACCCCGCCGCCGATTCATTCTTTGCGGTCAGATGTGCCGGAGGAGCTGGAAGAAATTGTCGCCGGGGCCATGCAGAAGGAACCGGCTGCGCGTTACGCAAGCGGCGCAGAATTTGCCGCCAAACTGACCCGCGTATACCAATCGCTGACCTCGAAGAAGAATGAAAGCATCGACGAAAGCGAACATTTCTCGCTGCTTCGCCGGCTGAATTTCTTCCACGATTTTGCGCATTCGGAAATCCGCGAGCTGCTGAGCGCCGGTGACTGGCGCGAATATAAGCCGGGCAACGAGATTGTTCGCGAGGGTGAATTGGACGACCGCTTCTACGTGATCGTATCGGGTAGCTGCGTGGTGGAAGCCAGTGGCGTAACCGTCGGTGGAATGGAAACCGGCAATTGCTTTGGTGAATCCAGCTATGTATCGGGAACCAAGCGAACCGCAACGATTAAAGCACAGGACAGTGTTACGGTTTTAAGCGTCAGCGCCACCTTGCTGGAGCAGTTGTCGACCGAATGCCAGTTGCGCTTTAACAAGGTGTTCCTGCGTTCCCTGATCCGCCGCCTGCAGGGAGCCGACGACGGTTGAGCTAGCCGTCTTCTTCCTCCTCGTCAAAGTCCTTTAGCGCTCCATCCATCAACACCTGCACACGCTGTTCGGCCGCGCGTAATGCAGCCTGGCAGTCGCGACTCAGTTTCACGCCTTTCTCGAATTGCTTGAGCGCCTTTTCCAGGGGCAGGTCGCCTTCTTCAAGTTGCTGCACGATGTTCTCAAGCTCGTTCAGCGATTTTTCAAGGTCTGGGGTGCGTTTCTGACCACTCACGTCGATGTTGCTCCCGGCAGATGCTCTTGGGCTTTTCTAAATGGGTTGGCAAGGTTTGCACAGCCCCTTGCGCGGGTCAATTTTGTGTTTCGTTTTAGGTGTTGACAGAACTCCCGAGTGAAATTATGGTTAGAATCAGTCTAAGACTAGATAGTCACACCGAATAACAAAGAGAGGGGAACAATGGACCTTAAAGGCAGCAAAACAGAACAAAACCTGAAAGACGCTTTTGCCGGTGAGTCGCAGGCAAATCGTCGTTATCTTTATTTTGCCGGCAAAGCGGACGTGGAAGGTTACAACGATGTCGCTGCGCTGTTTCGTTCGACCGCGGAAGGTGAAACAGGCCATGCGCACGGTCACCTGGATTACCTTGCATCTGTTGGCGACCCGGCTACCGGGCTTCCGATCGGTGGTACATCGGAAAACCTGAAAGCATCAGTAGCAGGTGAGACTCACGAGTACACGGATATGTATCCGGGAATGGCAAAGTCTGCACGCGAAGAGAGCTTTGAAGAAATTGCTGACTGGTTCGAAACGTTGGCCAAAGCCGAGCGTTCGCATGCAAACCGCTTTCAGAAAGCCCTGGATACACTTAACGACTGAGTCCTGCGGTCCTCGGGTGCCAGTGGATTCCTGATTTCCGGGTTCCGGAGATTCGCTTATGAGCTCAGATGAGCCTCGTGAGGGCAGCCTCGACGCGCCGACGCGCCATCCGCTGGACTGGCAGTCGGAAGAGTTCTGTGACGCGGCCTCACTCGAGGCCGAGCTCGAGCGTGTATTCGACATCTGTCACGGCTGCCGCCGTTGCTTTAACCTCTGTAACTCATTTCCTACCCTGTTCGACGTAATTGACGAGTCCGATACGGGCGAACTCGACTCGGTTCCGAAAAAAGTATTCATGGACGTCGTCGACGAGTGCTATCTCTGTGACATGTGCTTCATGAGCAAATGTCCGTACGTGCCGCCGCATGAGTGGAATATCGATTTCCCTCACCTGATGTTGCGTGCCAGGGTTGCGCGGTTCAGAAAGGATGGCGCGCCGCTGCGCGACCGGATACTTGCCTCGACGGACCAGGTTGGCAACATCGCCGGCATACCGGTCGTTGCCGGTGTCGTCAATGCGGTGAACAAAAGCAAAGCCGGGCGTAAACTACTGGAGCAAACCCTCGGTGTTGATTTGTCTGCGCCGGTCCCCGAGTATCACAGCGATACCGGCCGCAAGCGCGTTGGCACCGATTCGGGCGCCAGGGCGCGCGTCGGCGCCCCGGTTAACGGCACGTCGGGCCGGGTGGTCCTGTTTGCGACCTGCTATGGCGACCGGAACTCGCCGCAAATAGTCGAGGACCTCGTCAGGGTGTTTGAGCACAATGGTATTCCGGTGGCACTGGTAGAAGCTGAGCAGTGTTGCGGAATGCCGAAGCTGGAGCTGGGTGATCTCGCGGGGGTTGATCAGCTCAGGTCCGCAAATATCACACAGTTGCTTCCGTGGGTGCAGGAGGGCTGGGACCTGGTTGCGCCCGTGCCGTCATGCGTTCTCATGTTCAAACAGGAGCTCCCGTTGATGTTTCCCAACGATGCGGATGTGCAGGCAGTTGGTGGCGCGTTCTACGACCCGTTCGAGTATCTGCACTTAAGGCACAAAGGCGAGAACCTGGATATTGATTTTAAAACCTCGCTTGGAAAGGTTTCCTACCAGGTGCCGTGTCACCTGCGAGTACAGAATATCGGGCTGAAGACACGCGACGTTCTGCAACTCATTCCTGGTACAACGGTCGATATCATCGAACGTTGTTCGGGTCATGACGGCACCTACGGTGTCAAGAAGCGGTTTCGGCAGGCCTCCGTTAAAATTGCGCGTCCGGTCGTACGCAAGGTAGCAGAAGCCGACTCCGACCACTTTACGAGCGACTGCCCCATGGCGGGCGCGCAGATCGACCAGTTGTTGCCGGAACCGGGCGCGTATTTGCACCCTTTGTCGTTACTGCGTAAAGCCTACGGGATATAGTCAGGTATGGCCGCAAAACTATCGCCGCAGGATTTGTTCAGCCTCGAAGAATACGCACGTACGCGTAGCGACTTTCGTGTCCGCGTGCTGGCCCACAAGAAACACCGTCGCCTGGGACTGGGGGATCACCTGACCCTGCACTTCGAGGACTCGCTGACCATGCAGTACCAGATCCAGGAAATGCTTCGTATAGAACGAATCTTCGAGCCGGAAGGCATACAGGCCGAACTCGATGCCTACAATCCGCTGATTCCGGACGGCAGCAACTGGAAAGCAACCTTGCTGATCGAATATTCAGATGTTGCGGAAAGGCAGCAGGCACTGGCCCGGCTTATGGGCATCGAAGAGCAGATCTGGGTTCAGTGCGGGGGCCATGAGCGGGTGCATGCGGTCGCGGATGAGGACATGGAAAGATCGACGGACGACAAGACCTCCGCCGTGCATTTTCTGCGCTTTGAATTGTTGCCGGAAATGGTCGATAGCCTGCGCGTCGGTGAAACGCTGACAGTCGGGGCCAGCCACGCCAATTACCTGCTGGATGGCCTGCAGGTTCCCGGCCTGGTGCGTGAGTCCCTGCTGGCCGACCTGGCCTAGCGAATACCCTCAAAACTTCCGTAACGCCCGAAAGCATTGCATATTCTGCAAAGTGGAATACTATTCCGCTGGGTTTAGCAGGTTTTTGTTGTGTGTGCGGCTTGCGGGAGAGCGTTTTTGCGCCACCGTGCCCGCAAGCGTATCTGAAAGGTGTCATTGCTGTGAGCAAGAGCTACAGCGCTTCCGATATTGAGGTTCTGAGCGGGCTTGAGCCTGTCCGTCGCCGTCCCGGCATGTACACGGATACGACGAGGCCCAATCATCTCGCGCACGAGGTGCTGGATAACAGTGTCGACGAGGCCATATCGGGGCATTGCAAAAAAATTGATGTGACCCTGCACAAGGACGGGTCGCTGGAAGTAATTGATGACGGTCGTGGCATGCCGGTCGATAAACACCCGAAAGAAAAAATTCCCGGTGTAGAGCTCATCATGACGCGCCTGCATGCCGGCGGTAAGTTTTCTAACGAGCACTACCAGTATTCCGGCGGGTTGCACGGGGTAGGGGTGTCAGTTGTCAATGCGCTTTCCAGGAACCTCGAGGTCTGGATACGGCGCAACAGCAAGGAATACAACATCAGTTTTGCGGGCGGCAAGAAGCGCGGCAAGCTTGAAGTCGTTGGTAAGGTTGGCAAGCAGAATACGGGTACAACCATCAGGTTCTGGCCCGACAAGCAGTATTTTGACAGCGACAAGTTTTCTGTCAGCCGGCTGCTGCACACCTTGCGAGCCAAAGCCGTGCTGTGTCCCGGCCTGCGCATCCGATTCAAGGTCGAGAAAACCGGCGATAAGCATGAGTGGCAGTATGAGGGCGGGCTGGAGCAGTATCTGCTCGAGGGGCTTGGCAAGGCCGAAACGCTGCCCACGGAGCCGTTCGGCGGCTCGATGAAAAGTGACAACGAAGAAGTGGACTGGGCGCTGGTCTGGGTAAGCTCTGGTGAGAAATCCGTTGCCGAGTCCTACGTAAACCTGGTGCCGACCCCGCAGGGCGGTACTCATGTAAACGGTTTTCGTTCCGGCCTGACCGAAGCCTTGCGCGAATACTGCGAGTTACGCAGCCTGTTGCCGCGAGGCGTGCGCATTGCGCCCGAGGACGCCTGGGACGGTATCAGTTTCGTGCTTTCCACCAAAATGGAAGACCCGCAGTTTTCCGGGCAGACCAAGGAAAGGCTCTCGTCCCGCGAGTCGGCCGCATTTATCTCTGGCGTAGTTAAAGACGAGTTCGCGCTCTGGCTTAATAAGCATGCCGAGTCCGGAGACCTGATTGCGCAGCGGGTAATCGACGCCGCCTTAAGCCGTATAAAGGCGAGTAAGGCCGTTACGCGTAAGAAGGTCGTAACCGGCCCTGCGTTACCCGGCAAATTATCTGATTGCAGCAGCACCGACCCCGAACGCGGCGAGCTGTTCCTGGTCGAGGGCGATTCGGCCGGCGGGTCGGCCAAGCAGGCAAGGGACCGGGAGTTCCAGGCCGTGCTGCCGTTGCGGGGCAAGATCCTGAACACCTGGGAGGTCGATCCCGGTGAATTGTTGGGTTCACAGGAAGTTAACAACATCAGTCTTGCCATCGGAATGGATCCGGGCAGTGAAGACCTGTCGCAACTTCGTTACCACAAGGTTTGCATACTGGCCGATGCCGACTCGGATGGGCTGCATATCGCCACGCTGATATGTGCCTTGTTCGTCCGGCATTTCCCGGCGCTGGTAGCAGCAGGCCACGTTTACGTCGCGATGCCTCCGTTGTACCGGATTGATGTCGGCAAGCAGGTGTTTTATGCGCTCGACGAACACGAGCGTCAGGGCAAACTCGATCAGATAGAGGCGGAAAAACTGAAAGGGAAACTCAGTATCACCCGGTTTAAGGGGCTGGGCGAAATGAGTCCGGTGCAGCTGCGCGATACGACCATGGCACCGGATACCCGTCGCCTGGTGCAATTGAGCATCGAGGCGAAGGACAATACACACAAGTTGATGGATATGCTGCTGGCCAAAAAACGCGCGAAGGATCGGCGTAACTGGCTGGAAAGCAAGGGCAACCTGGCAGAGGTCTAAATGGGCACACAGAACCAGCTGGATTTTGAAGGTATCGAGACGCTTCCACTGGCCGAATTTACCGAGAAGGCCTATCTCGATTATTCAATGTACGTCATTCTCGATCGTGCTTTGCCGCACATCGGCGACGGCCTCAAGCCCGTACAGCGCCGAATCATCTATGCGATGAGTGAACTCGGCCTGAGTGCCGTGTCCAAGCCTAAGAAATCGGCGCGCACCGTCGGTGACGTACTGGGCAAGTTTCATCCACATGGCGATTCCGCGTGTTACGAGGCCATGGTGCATATGGCCCAGAACTTTTCGTATCGGTATCCGGTTGTCGACGGGCACGGTAACTGGGGGTCGCCGGACGATCCCAAATCCTTCGCGGCCATGCGCTATACGGAAGCAAAGCTGGCCAGGTATGCGAACCTGCTGCTCGGGGAACTGGGCGCCGGCACTGTTGACTGGGCACCGAATTTTGACGGGACGCTGGAGGAGCCAACGCGCTTGCCTGCGCAGGTGCCCAACCTGCTCCTTAATGGTGCAATGGGTATTGCGGTCGGAATGTCGACCGATATCCCCCCGCACAACCTGAACGAAGTTGTCAGCGCGCTGGTGCGCCTGCTCGACGAACCCAAGACAACCCTGCGCGGAATCATGAGCCACATTAAGGGGCCCGATTTTCCGACCGGCGGAGAAATTATTTCGCCGCGCGCAGAAGTGTCTGAAATCTACAAGACGGGCAACGGCACCCTGAGGGTGCGTGCAACGTGGGAAAGGGAGGGGCTGGATGTTGTCATTAACAGCCTGCCTTACCAGGTTTCCGGCAGCAAAATCCTGGAGCAGATAGCAACGCAGATGCGCGCCAAGAAGCTGCCGATGGTAGAGGATCTGCGCGACGAGTCCGATCATGAAAATCCGACACGACTCATAATCACACCTCGTTCAAACCGTGTTGATATTGACGACCTGATGAGCCACCTGTGTGCGAGCACGGATCTGGAGCGTACGCAGCGAGTTAACCTGAACGTGATCGGCCTGGACGGGCGTCCCGCGGTTCGCAGCCTGAAAGATATTCTGGGCGAGTGGCTGGACTTTCGCCTGGCAACGGTGCGCAGGCGACTCGAGTTCCGGCGTGACCGGGTACAGGAACGCCTGCATATACTTGAAGGTCTGCTTGTCGTCTATCTCAACATCGACAAGGTCATCAAGATAATCCGCGAAGAGGACGACCCGGGTCCGGTCCTCATGAAGAAATTTAAAATTTCGGAATTGCAGGCCGAAGCCATCCTTAACCTCCGCCTCCGGAACCTCGCCAAGCTCGAGGAAATGAAAATTAAGGGCGAGCAGGAAGAGCTTAGCGGCGAACTTGAGGAAATCCTGAAGCTCCTGAGGAGCAAAGTGAAACTCAAGAAACTCGTGCGGGGCGAATTGCTCGAGGCAGCGGAAGAATTTGGCGACGAACGCAGAACGATTATCGTGGAGCGTGATGCAGCCCAGGCGATGGATGAGTCGGAACTGATACCGAGCGACCCCGTAACGGTAATTCTGTCGGCCCGCGGCTGGGCCCGGGCAGCCAGGGGGCATGATGTCGATCCCCTGTCGCTGGGCTACAAGTCCGGCGACGAGTTTCTGGCGGCAGCAATGGGGCGCAGCAACGAACAGGCAGTTTTTACGGACACGCAGGGCCGGGCATATACTTTGCTGATCCATACCCTGCCGTCGGCGCGGGGGCAGGGCGATCCGCTTACGGGCCGGTTCAAGCCTGCAGACGGCGCGGGTTTTTGCGGAGTGATGGCAGGTAGCCCGGAGCAGTGGTGGCTGGTTTCCAGTGACGCCGGTTATGGCTTCTTCGTTCAGTCCGCCGAGCTTTATTCGCGCGCCAAGGCGGGTAAGGCCATGCTGCGCGTACCTGAAGGCGGGACTGCACTGACGCCGGTAACCGTTCCGGGTGGTGAGTTCCCGGAAGACACGCTGGTCGCAGCGGTCGGATCGGCCGGGCACCTGCTGGTATTCCCGTCCGAAGAATTGCCCGAAATGGCCCGCGGCAAGGGCATCAAGATACTTGGAGTGCCGACAAAGAAATACAAGGAAGGCGAAGAACGCATGGTCGCTGTGGCGTTACTGCAACCAGATGAGAGTCTCATCGTGCATTGTGGGTCGCGCAAGATGACGTTAAAGGCTGGCGAAATCGAGGATCGATACCTGGGTGAGCGAGGCCGGCGCGGCAGTCTCTTGCCCCGAAACTATCGCAAGGTGGACGGGCTGGAGACCGAGGTAAAAGAAGCCAACTAAAATTTAGTTCTTGTTGGCGGTGCGTTCGGCGAAAGCTTCCTCGACTTCCTCAGCTTCGAGAATCTGGCTGGCCGTCATCTCGTCTTCGTAGTCCTGGGACAACAACCCGAGTGCCTGGGTCAGTGTTTCGGACATCCTGTCGTTGATGGTTCCGTTTTCCGCTTCAGTCGAAAGTGACTGCAGATCGTTCATCGTTTCTTCCTCTGAAGCGCCCGGCAGGTCCGGGAGTTCCTCCGTCGGCGCCAGGCTTTCACCATTTCCGATGCGTGCAGTGGTTGATCCACTGAATGGCTGACCAAGGGCGGACTGTACCTTGAGATCGCCAAGTGAAAGCGCTCCTGCCGGATCCGCCTGCAGCATGGCAAGCGCCATACCAGCGACCAGTATTCCACGGGTGAATGCCACCCGGGATACTGAAAATTCGTTGTGGCCCGATAGCGGTTTTTGCCGCAGTGCCAGGGCAATATCCCTGGTAAGCAAGGCCCGCCTATTTTGATTGGGCGTCCCTATCACTCCTCACGCTGTGCATCTGACTCTCCCTCGCGCACATCCGCGTATAAAGCCATGTTTTTGCGCTGCTTTGAACGAAAAGAGTCTCGTTTTACCTCTGCCATGGGTGGGTTTCCGGTGATGGGGCCTGTAAGTGTGAACTGGGTCACATTCAGGCGAGGTCTTCGACCGTTAATGCCAGCGTGGTCTGCGTGGAATAGCTGACATCTTCGATAATGATTTCGCTGTTCTGTACGTAGTTGCCCTGTATATGAGCAATGCCAAGCTGCCACAGTACCGCTATCGTATTGGCATCCTGCACGCGCTCCGCAATTGTCTGGATACCCTTGTCGGCCGCATGGCGACAAACTTCCTTGATCTTGTTCTGGGCGTCCGGGTTCTTGTGCAGGCCCTGCATCAGGCTGCCGTCTATCTTGAGATATCCCATCGGGATGAGGTCGATCACACGGCTTGATTCTTCGCCCTGGCCAAAGTGATCGATAGCGAAGTTGAAACCCAGGCTGCGCAAGCTCTCAGAAAGATTTTGCGTCTGCCGCAGATGTTTGTTGACGACTTCCTCGGCGATTTCAAAGCATATTTTTGTCGGCGATATCCTGGCTTCATCCGCCTGCGATTTAAGCCATTCGACCAGCGTTTCGTCCAGCAGTGAGTCCTTGGAAAGGCGAATGAAAACCAGGTTGGCGTTGTTCGCCGCGCAGAAGGAGATCGATGCGCCGATGATCCAGCGGTCAAGGCTTTTGACCAGCCCGGTGCGCTCCGCAACCGGCATGAATTCGCCTGGTAGCACCGTATTCCCCTCTTCATCAAGCATCCTTACCAGCGTGACGTATGCACCTTCGATATCAATGTTCAGGCCCGCAATGGGCTGGTGTTCGAGCCGCAAACGGTTCTCCATGAGCGCGCCGCGAATTCGCGGCACCCAGACCGAGTCGTCCTGACGGATTTTCTTCGCCTCGCCACTCGATTCGCACAGGTCAATCCGGTTACCGCCCTGCGATCTCGCGGTCATGCAGGCACGTTCAGAATCTGCAATCAGGCCGATTACCGGTTTCTTGTCTGAATCAACCTCACAGAGGCCAATGGAGCAGGTGATAACGGTCGAGCGCTCTTCGTACTCGAACACGGTGTCTGATATCGATTTCAGGAATTGTTCGGCCCATGCTTCAACGTCGGCCATGGTTCCGCGTTCGAGCATGATGGTGAACATCGTGCCGCCAAAGCGACCGCAGATATCACTTGGCTGGGTAAATTCTTTCAGAAGCTGGGCAAGCTGGGATATCGCGGACTCGGTGCCCATGAGTCCTATATCGCGGTGCGCACGGGAGAACTTGTCTGGCCGTATATAAGCAAGTGTACGCACCCCACCCTGGGGTGGTTGGGTCAACCGTTCCGTCACCGTATTCAGAAAATGCTGGCGGTTAAGAAAGCCGGTTACCTGGTCCCGCTGAATGGCCAGTTCGACGACCTTTTCCGGGCTGCTCGATTCGTTATTGAGTTCGGGCGATACAAGCATGCGTACGGCCGGTTCACCATCGTGCTCTACATTTTCGAGACTGAACGCAACGGGAAATTCCTTACCGCCGGGTCGCAGGCCACAAATGTCCAGCGTCGCGTCCTGCCATTTCTCTCGCTGGCAGGCAACGAGGGCGCCTTTTAACGCCGGCCGATCGGATTCGCGGCACATGTCCATGACCGTATGTCCGATCAAATTCTCACCCTCCGGCTGATCAAACAGTTCCAGCCATGCGGGGTTGGCATTCACGATGATGCCCTCCTGGATATCTGCAATCGCTTCCACCGATACCTGCTTCAGGGAGTTGAGCTCGTGCTTGTACTGGTTCGCAGAGCCCATGACGCTCTCGAGCGCGTTCTCCAGCTGGTAGGAATGCAGTTCACGATTGGCGACCGCCAGGAAGCGGTCCGTGTTCGTCAGCGTTACGACGTCGCGCGCACCTTGTTCCATGGCCTTTACGATCACGTCCTCGACGATCGCATCGCATACGAGGATGACGGGTACATGGGGGGCACAGGTATTACGGACCTGGCAGATGTGTTTAAGGTTTTCGCGGTTTCCCGTATCGAACGGGATAATGAGATCGGGGGCGTTATTGCTTATCATCGATTCCAGGTCATCCTGGGGGCCGACCTTGATGCAATGAGCAGCATGCCCCGCGTCACGGAGTGCCGTATTAACAGCCGCTACGTGATCATCCTCCGGGGTGACTATGATCACAGAAATACTGGTCGAGTCGCTCACACAACACCTTCTTTCGTCATAACTTTGCTGGTACTCGCCGAAAAAAATATCGACGAGGCCAGTAATTTAGCGGGCTGCGGACAATTTGAGTGTGACCTGAGTCGGAAAATGTGAACTTGGTTAGATTATGTAAGACGGTTATCCAGGGGCAGTTCCGGCGCTTGTCAGGAGGCCCTTAGAAGCCCGGGCACGGGGTACACGCCTAAAGTCTCGCTTTCCCGCGTGAGCCGGTATGATAGGCGCCCGTTTCGGGCCGGATTAGCCCCTATGCTGCGCTGTTCGCGCATTCATTGTTGGACAGAAGGTGAAAAATGGCTTCTTACAGTACTAACGAGTTTCGATCGGGCCTCAAGCTGCTGATAGACGGCGATCCGTGCGCGATTATCGAAAATGAATTCGTTAAGCCCGGTAAAGGGCAGGCATTTAACCGGGTCAAGATACGTAACCTGAAGACAGGGCGCGTAGTTGACCGGACCTACAAGTCTGGAGAGTCGGTCGAGGCTGCAGATGTAGTCGAGTATGAAATGCAGTATCTGTACAGCGATGGAGATCAGTGGCATTTCATGGACCCGCAAAGTTATGAGCAGTATGCCGCCGGTAAAGCCGCCGTTGCCGAGGCCGCCAAGTGGCTGAAAGAAGAGGACGTGTGCAACGTTACGCTCTGGAACGGTGATCCGCTGCTGGTTGAACCGCCGAATTTTGCCGACCTTAAGATTGTTGAAACAGACCCGGGACTGAAGGGCGACACAGCGCAGGGGGGTATAAAGCCTGCGAAACTCGAAACAGGCGCGACGGTGCGTGTACCGTTATTTATAGAAGAGGGTGAGTTAATCCGGGTTAACACCCGCACCGGTGAATACGTTTCCAGGGTTAAAAGCTAACGGGCGGGGCACCTACCGCCCGGGAATAAAGCTGAGTACTGCAGCCAGCGAGTCCAGTTGGTTGGTCACCATGAGGAGCCGGTCCAGGCCGACGGCGACACCCGAACAGTCGGGGAGTCCGGCTTCAAGTGCGTCCAATAGCAGGGTATCCGGCTCCATATCCGGACGTCCGCACAAATGGCGTTGCTTTCGGTCAGACTCAAATCGTTCCGCCTGTTCGACCGCGTTGCCAAGTTCGTGAAATCCGTTGGCGATCTCCACGCCGTTGAGAAAAACCTCGAAACGCAGGGCAGTTGCAGGGTCATCCGGATTAATGCGCGCGAGCATGGCCTGTTCGGCAGGGTAGCTGTCCATGACGACCAGCACTTCTCCCGGCAGCCCGGGATAAACAAGGTGCGTGGCTAACAGGTCCAGCCATGCCTGCCGATCATTGCCAAGGCTTTTTGTTAGTTCATCGTCGAAAATATCGCCCAGAAAATTTTGTGCCGTCGAGCGCAGCTCATCCACTTCGGCCTCGAGAGGATTGACAGAGCAGGCCTGCATGAACGCAGCTGTATAACTGATCCGGATATTCTTACTGACCGGATTGCTGCCCGGTTCACTGATTTCGTAAATCAGCGCACAGGTTTCGGAAGCGATGTCCTGCAGATTAAAATTATGGCGGTACCATTCGATCATCGTGAATTCGGGTTGGTGCCGCTCGCCGCGCTCGCCATCGCGGAATACTTTGCCTATCTGGTAGATATCCGGGCTGCCCGCGGCAAGCAGCCGTTTCATGTGGTATTCCGGCGAACTACGAAGGAAGACCGGCTTGTCTGAAACCGTCGTTTTAACGGCAATGTTGTCGATGTGTGGGTCGGTTACCCCGAATTCGCAGAGTACCGGTGTTTCGACCTCGGTAATGTCCCGGGCGGAAAAAAAGTTTCTTGCTGTTGCCAGTGCCGTGGCACGCCGCTTGATGCTGTCCCGGCTGGCAGTGGGTTGCCAGTCTTCCGTCACGGTTGTGCCTGGTTCGTGTGCGAACCGATACGCTGACCGGCCTGAACGCGCTCGCCGCCGTCCGCTGCCTGAAGCCACTCGATGCCTTCACCCGGTGCAATGAACACCACGGTCGAGCCCAGGTTGAAATGACCCATGTAGTCACCGCGCTCGAAGCGCAAAGATTCGTTAGCGCTAAAGTCCGTGCGCATAACACTACGGTCGGGAGGTGGTGTAATTTCACCCGCCCAGGCAGTCGAAATACTGGCGACGTTCATTGCGCCAACCAATACCAGGGCAAATGGCCCGTCGTTGTTGCGGAACTGGCACACCAGCCGTTCGTTGAGTGCGTATAAATTTTCTACCGCAGCCGTTGTTCTGGCATTTACCGAGTAAAGCAATCCGGGGATGAAAGTTGTTCTTTCGAGCACCCCGCCCATTGGCATATGAACGCGATGGTAGTTATGCGGTGCCAGGTATATCGTCGCGAAGGCGCTATTGGCCAGCTTAGTGGCCAGTCCAGGGTCCCCGAGTAAATCGGCGGCGCTGTATTCCAATCCTTTAGCCTGCAGCAGCTTGCCCGCGCTGGCGTAACCCGATTGTGCGATTACTCCGTCGGCCGGGCTCAACAGCGAATCAGGGCGGGAATCAATGGGCCGCACCCCGGCTTTCAGTTCGCGGGTAAAAAAAGCGTTGAAACTGGCGTAACCCTTGGGAACTTCCGCCGCCGCCTCTGATTTGTTTACACAATAGAACCACGCGAATCCGCGTATTAGCAGGTTTTTAATCCAGCGTACTTTGCAGCGGCTTAGCCGGTGAACGTACTTGCCCACGGCCCTCGCCGGTATCCATGTTTGAAAATGAATGAGCAGGTGGTTTATTCGGGAATTTGACATCGGTATCAGGCGGGGAAGACATAGGGTCGGGCAGGGTGCGGCGCGTTATTTTACACTTCATACCTGTCATACGTAGCAAAAACCTGCCACAACTAAAGACGACTCATGGTTTCGGAAAATCAATCAATGCTCACCGCCGGTGCCATGGTAGCTGTGGTGGAGCAGCTTTTTGCTGATGCGAAGCTGCACTACGGGCATGGCACGAGCAATGCCCGCGATGAAGCGGCGGCGCTCGTGTTTCACGTGCTGGGTCTCGATCATGGGGCCGCACCGGCAAATTACGTCGAACCGGTAAGTGACCAGCAGCGTATCGAGGTGCTGGAACTGTCGGAACGGCGCATGCAGGAGCGTATTCCGCTGCCCTACCTGCTAGGGCAGGCCTGGTTTGCCGGGATGACCTTCGTCGTCGATGGGCGGGTGCTTATTCCGCGCTCACCCATTGCAGAGTTAATCGAAGCTCGCTTCGAGCCGTGGTTAAAGGCGGACCGGGTGCGCTCCATAGTCGAGATAGGTACCGGCAGCGCCTGCATAGCTATTAGCTGCGCACGCGCCTTTCCGGAGGCGAGGGTGGTGGCAACCGACATTTCGGCCGCTGCGCTCACGGTGGCCCGCATCAACGTTGCGAAACACGGTGCAGAGGGCCAGGTGCAGTTGCTCGAAACCGATCACCTGGACGGCATACAGGGCACGTATGACCTCATTATTGCGAATCCTCCCTATGTGCCGCGGGAAGAGATGGCGGCCCTGGCAGCCGAGTACCGGCATGAGCCGGAACTGGGGCTTGTCAGCGGTGCGGACGGTCTGGATTCGGCGCGGCGAATCCTGCAAGATGCCTCCGGTTTACTCGACGCTGACGGTTTGCTGGTGCTCGAGGTCGGTGCGCAGTGGCATGCGCTTGAGGAGGCATTTCCCGAATTGGCCTTCACCTGGCCCGAGTTTGAGCACGGCGGCATCGGTGTTGCGTTAGTACATGCGGCTGATTTGCATGGCCTGGCGGGTTGTGATTAAAACGCTGTGAGTAACAGAAATGGCAGGTAACTCGATCGGCAGATTATTTTGCGTGACCACCTATGGTGAAAGTCACGGGCCGGCTATTGGCGCCATAGTTGATGGTTGTCCGCCGGGTATGCCACTTAGCGAGGCCGACATTCAGCCCGACATGGACCGACGGCGGCCCGGAAGATCCCGTCACCACAGCCCCCGGAATGAACCGGACCAGGTAAGGATTTTGTCAGGCGTTTTCGAGGGCGTCACGACCGGGACACCTATCGGACTCATGGTCGAAAACGTCGATCAGAAATCGAAAGATTACAGCGATATAAAAGATAAATTCAGGCCAGGGCACGCTGACTACACCTACTATCAGAAGTACGGCATTCGTGATTATCGGGGCGGCGGCCGGTCGTCTGCGCGCGAGACGGCGATGCGGGTAGCGACGGGCGCCATTGCCCGTAAGTACCTGCGTGATCATGCCGGTATCGAGATCCACGGCTATGTTGCCCAGTTGGGCTCGATTCACCTCGAGGCCAGGGAACTTGGTGCGGTAAACGATAACCCGTTTTTCTGTGCGGACCCGGACAGGCTTCCGGAGTTGGAAGAGTATATGGATGCGCTTCGCAAGGAAGGCAATTCCATCGGCGCCCGCATTAATATCCGCGCAACGGGCGTGCCCGTCGGCCTGGGTGAGCCTGTGTTCGACAAACTGGAAGCTGATATCGCACATGGCCTGATGAGCATCAACGCCGTAAAGGGTGTCGAGTTTGGCGACGGTTTCGGGTGTATCGAGCAGAAGGGCACCGAGCACAGGGACGAGATGACCCCGGATGGATTTCGCAGTAACTCTGCAGGCGGGACGCTGGGCGGAATATCGTCCGGGCAGGACATACTGGTAAGCATTGCACTCAAGCCGACATCCAGCATTCGCGTTGGAGGCGACACGGTGGATAAAGAGGGCAAGGCTGCCGATATTGCGACGCAGGGACGGCATGACCCCTGCGTAGGCTTGCGCGCCACGCCGATTGCCGAGGCCATGCTGGCAATCGTGCTGCTGGATCACTATCTTCGCAACCGTGCCCAGAATACTGATGTATCGGTTGAGATTCCTAAAATAAGTGGTTGAAAAGTAGTATAAAAAATATAGTACTGGTGGCTATTTCGGGGCCAGCTAGGCGAAGATTGCACCCGCGCCTGGCGGTGCTGAAGTAATAGCGGGCCCTTTGCGACACCGGCATTTGTAATCGCTGCATAAATCCCTATATTTGCGTGCCCTTGCGATATGAAAGATATCGCCAGGTATTTTTAGTATGTAGTTAGCTGGAACAACGGAAAATGAAAGACGCACTGAACATCGCTGTCGTAGGCGCAACCGGGATGGTTGGCGAGGCCATGCTGGCCATTCTTGCCGAGCGGGATTTCCCGGTCGGCAAGCTGCATGCGCTTGCGAGTGAACGATCGATTGGTAAGTCAGTACGGTTTGGCAGCCGGGATATCGCCTGCGAAGTGCTGGATCAGCACGATTTTTCCGAGACCGATATCGCGCTGTTTTCGGCCGGGGCAAGCGTGTCAGCGGAGCACGCGCCGCGAGCCGCAGCCGCTGGTTGCCTGGTTGTCGACAATACTTCCCATTTCCGCAGGCAGGACGATGTTCCGCTGGTTGTGCCGGAGGTCAACGCGGAAGCTATCGCTGAAGGCCTGGACGGCAAAATCATTGCGAACCCCAACTGCTCAACAATCCAGATGGTTGTGGCGCTCAAGCCTATATACGATGCGGTCGGTATCGAGAGGATTAATGTAGCCACTTACCAGGCGGTTTCCGGCGCCGGTAGAAGTGCGGTGGAGAAACTGGCCAAACAGACTATCGAACTGCTGAATGGCCGGCCGCTGGAAAGCAAGGATGGAAATAAACAGATTGCTTTTAATGCGATACCGCATATTGATGCGTTTCAGGATAACGGTTACACCCGGGAAGAGATGAAAATGGTCTGGGAGACCCGGAAAATTTTCGGAGATCCTGAAATCCGCGTAAATCCTACCGCTGTAAGGATTCCCGCCTTCATCGGGCATTCTGAAGCTGTACACATAGAAACCCGTGAGCCGATTACTGCAGACCGGGTTCGCGAACTATTGCGGGCCGCAGAAGGCGTACAGGTGCTGGATGAGGCCGAAACAGGCGGTTATCCGACCGCCGTCACAGAAGCCTCGGGCACAGACCCTGTATATGTAGGGCGAATTCGCGAGGATATATCCCATGAGCGGGGCATCAGCATGTGGGTGGTCGCCGACAACGTGCGAAAAGGCGCGGCCTTGAATAGTGTCCAGATTGCCGAGATATTGGTGCGCGAATACTTATAGGCTATAGTTAGGCTGTTGTTGTGCGGTATGTAACTTAAGTCTTTGTGTGTATTTCGCGGATTGCCGCCGAAGTCGCCTGTGTCAAAACGCAAGTCCGGGGATTTGTGATGCGTCTGTTAATAGCGGCTGCCTGTAGGCTATGGATAGTTTTAATTCCATTCTCGGCTTCCGCCCTGGGGCTGGGAGAAATAGAACTCGATTCGGCGCTTAATCAACCCTTCCTGGCAGAGATACCGCTGGAATCTGTTGATGCGTCCGAACTTACCGATCTCCAGGTCACGCTCGCTGACCGCGCAACATTTGAACGTTACGGTCTGGATCTGCCGGAATTCCTGAAAGAGCTTCAGTTCGCTGTCAAAACAGATTCGAACGGGCGTTCTTATATAGAACTGACTTCGCCGGGGCCTGTTGCGGAACCATTTGTATCGATGTTGCTGGATGTTAAATGGGCATCCGGCCGCTTGTTGCGCGAATACACGGTGCTGCTCGACCCACCATTATTTGAAGAGCAACCGGTGCAGCAAGCCGTTACTCCGGCGGAAACTGCACCCATCACGCCTACTGAATCCGCAGGTGATGTCGATCGTCCGGTCACGGTGCAGGGTGAAACTATTGCACCGACAGGTTTGTTTCAGGAATCCGCGGAACCTGCCACGACTCCACGAGCAGAAGCCCCGCCGCCGGTGCAACCCGAACCCGTAGCGACGCCCGCGCCTGAGCCGATGGTTTCGGCAGGCCTGCAGGCATCTGACTATTTAACCCAGCGCGGCGATACTTTGTGGAGAATCGCCGAACGTGCGAGGGCAAATGCAGGCATCAGCAATAACCAGATGATGCTGGCACTTTATCGGTCAAACCCGGAAGCATTCCTCGGGAACATCAATCGACTTAAAGCTGGCACAATACTACGCATACCCGAAATGGCAGACGCATCTGCCGTGAGTTCGTCCGAAGCAACGGCCGAAGTGCGGCAGCAATACGCGACCTGGAACGAAAGGTCTGCTCAGCCTGAAGAGGCCCGCCTGGAGCTGGTAGCGCCCGGCGATGACATTACATCGGGAACCGACAGCGCATCCGCCGCAGCCGACAGCGATATCGTCGCGCGTGCGGCACAAACCGATCAATTGCAGACCCAGGTTGGCGATCTTGAAGCGCAGCTCGATGAAAGTCAGCGCTTACTGCAGGTGCGCGATGCCGAGTTACAGGCGTTACAGCAACGGATTGCCGAACTGGAGCAACAGGGGGCAGAAGTTGTTCCTGAAGGCG